>JAEEGH010000815.1_pt1 | contig 96776 bp, 79 predicted proteins | sample 9134181 | NCBI WGS metagenome assembly JAEEGH01 (sample SAMN16246544, study PRJNA631951) | gut metagenome | biome: gut microbiome; feature: rumen; material: DP-attached | host: Bos | place: Iran: Karaj | collected 2018-10 | reverse complement strand
TTCGCAGATATATGAAAAAGAACATCTTTTCCCTGGCCACATGCTGGACACTGATAGTGCTGGCGGCCCTTTTGTTAAGCAATGTCGCATACGCCCAGGACGACCCGTACGGCGGCAACCAGGTGGAACAGCTGATGAACCGAAAGCGCGAAGCCGAGGCCGAGCTCCAGCGCAAGCAGGAGGCCCAGAAGAATGCCGGATGCAAGATCGTCGAGAGCAGCCGTGACACCCTCATCGGCGCATGGCACTCCAGCAAGAACATGATTATCAGCAAGAAGCAACATGAGTCCGGTCCCGCACAGGGCAAGTTCATCGCCTACAAGGTCTACCCCGACAAGGGCGCAATCGCCTGCAACGACGGCAAGGTGGTGGCAAAGATTGTCGAAGACGGCCTCGAGATCCTGGACATGGACATGAAGGTGACTATCAAGAACGGCGGCCTTTCCATCAACGGCGAGCCCTGCGGCGTTGTCACGCGCCAGGACATCACCATCTATGGCCGCAGGCTGGGCTACTTCTCCTGCGAGGCGACCCGCGAACTCGTGGCGTTCTTCTTCCTCCACGACTATCTCCAGCCCGGCGAGCTGCAGAAGATGAAGACGGCCCGCGAGGAGCAGAAAAAACGCGAGGCTGAAGCAGCCGCCAATTTCAAGGCCAATATGATGAAGGTCTCCGCCGGCAATATCACATCCCCCACCGGCACGGTCTTAGGCAAGATCGACGCCAGCGGCGACGTCTACAACAAGTCCGGCCAGCGCATCGGCCACGTGTCTTCCGACGGCAAAGTGACGGCTTCCGGCGGCACCGTTGGCTCCTTCAACGCCAACGGAATGGTGTACGACAAGACCGGCTCCCCTATCGGACACATACAGCCCAACGGTTCGGTCGAGAACTCAGGAGGTTCGCGTATCGGCCATATCTACAACGACGGCAATTTCGGCGACAGCAGCGGCTCCTACGTGGCAAAGTTCTCCGGAACCGGCAAATACGTGGCCGCCGTGTGCTACTATTTCTTCTTCAGGTTCTAAGTGGAATTCATCGACACGCATACGCACCTTGCGGACGAGGCTTTTGCCGGCGAAGAGGATGCAGCAGTAGAAAGGGCCGTCGCAGCAGGGGTGGTGCAGATGATACAGGCCGACACCTGCCGCGCCGAGCGGGAGGCGTCCTACGCCTTGTGCGAACGGCATCCCGGCGTGGTGTTCCCTATGCTCGGGCTCTATCCAGGGCACGTGGACGAGCATTGGCGGGATGAAATCGACGCGATGCTCCCTTATAGGGAGAAGGGACCGGTAGCCATAGGCGAAATAGGCCTCGACTACCACTACTCCGCCGACACCGCCTCCCTGCAGAAAGAGGCCCTGAAACTTCAGCTGGAACTCGCCCGCGACTGGGACCTGCCCGTCAACATCCACCTGCGCGACGCCACCGAAGACTTCTTCGGCGTCATGGAAGAATGCCGCGGGATGCACCTTCGGGGCAACCTCCACGCCTTCAGCGCCAGCGCAGAAGTGTTCGAAAGGATGCAGCGATACGGAGAATGGTATGTGGGCATCGGGGGCGTGCTGACGTTCAAGAAGGCCCACATCGCCAACGACATACTCCGCATCCCCATGGACCGCATCCTGCTCGAGACCGACGCCCCGTACCTGGCTCCCACGCCCCTGAGAGGCACCCGCAACGAAAGCGCCAACGTGCCCCTTATCGCAGCCAAACTCGCTGAGCTCAAGGGGCTTACGATAGAAGAAGTGGCCGAAGCCACAACCCGCAACGCACGTAAATTGTTTGCAATATGACCCAAAGCAAATCGTCCGTACTCCTTATATACACTGGAGGCACGATAGGAATGAAGGAAGACCCAGGCAACCAGACGCTCAGGCCCTTCGACTTCAGCAGCCTGATGGAAGAAGTCCCTGAACTGAGGAAATTCGCCCTCCGCATAGACTCCTACACCTTCGATCCGCTGATAGACTCATCCGACATCGAGCCCTCCATGTGGCAGAAGCTGGCGGAAATCATAAGGGACAACTACAACTCCTACGACGGATTCGTGGTGCTCCACGGCACCGACACCATGGCCTACAGCGCTTCCGCCCTGAGTTTCATGCTGGAAAACCTCAGCAAACCCGTCATCTTCACCGGAAGCCAGCTGCCCATAGGCCGCCCCCGCACCGACGGCAAGGAGAACCTCATCTCCGCTGTCGAGATCGCCAGCGCGCGCGAGCCCGACGGTTCCCCCACCGTGCCGGAAGTGTGCATCTACTTCAACTCCCTGCTGCTCAGGGGCAACCGCTGCACGAAGGTGGACGCCACGGGCTTCGAGGCATTCCGTTCCCCTAACCTTCCGCCGCTCGCCGAAGCCGGCATCGACATACGCTACAACCGCGACATCATCCGCCGCACGCCCCCTGGACCGTTCCGTATCCACACTAAGCTGGACACCAGCGTGTCCATACTGAAAGTGCACCCCGGCATCACCCGGCAGGTCGTGGAAGACATCCTGCTGGGCAGCCGCACCCGCGCCGTCATCATCGAATCCTACGGCTGCGGCAACGCCCCGTCCAGCGACTGGTTCATCGATATAGTGCGCGAAGCCGGCGCCCGGGGAAAGATTCTCTACAACGTCACGCAGTGCATAAGGGGCCTCGTGAACATGGACCTGTATGCCACCGGAAGGACCCTGAAGGACGCAGGAGTGCTCGGGGGCAAGGACATCACCACGGAAAGCGCCCTCGGAAAACTTTTCTTCCTTATGGGCAACAGCGATGATAATGAAAGCGTTAAAGCATACCTGGAGTATGATTTGCGTGGCGAAATGTCAAATTAGGTATTGACTAATGAATTTTTTTTGCTAAATTGCACCGATTTCGCAGGAAATTAATTTATAACTAATACATCATCTAAAATTTATGAAAAAGTTTTTCATTTTTCTGGCAGTCGCAGGCTTGATGGCCTTCACTGCAAACACCGCATCCGCACAGGACGGCGAAGCCGCCCCCGCTGAGGAAGTTGCAACAGCTCCCGCAGAGATGAGCGCCGCCGATCTTCTTGGCGGTACCGGCGAGGAAGTCCCCCTCCACCAGGCTCTCAAGACCAAGTTCATCGAAGGTGGTGCAGGCTTTATGTCCCTGATCATCATCTGCTTGATCATCGGTCTCGCTCTTGCAATCGAGCGTATCCTCTACCTCACTTTCTCGAAGTCCAACACCAAGAAGCTCCTCGCCAATGTCGAGAAGGCTCTTGAGGAAGGCGGTGTCGAAGAAGCCAAGAAGGTCTGCCGCGAGACCCGCGGTCCCGTCGCATCCATCTTCTATCAGGGTCTCCTCCGCTACGACCAGGGTGTCGATGTGGTCGAGAAGACCGTCGTTTCCTACGGTTCCGTGCAGATGAGCGAGATGGAGAACGGTCTCAGCTGGATTTCCCTCTTCATCGCCATCGCCCCGTCCCTCGGATTCCTCGGTACCGTTATCGGTATGATCAACGCCTTCGATGCCATCCAGGCAGCAGGTGACATCTCCCCGAACGTTGTGGCCGGCGGTATGAAGATAGCCCTTATCACCACCGTGGGCGGTTTGATCGTCGCCATGATTCTCCAGGTGTTCTACAACTATATCCTCGCCAAGATCGACGGCCTGACCATCGACATGGAGGATTCCTCGATCTGCCTGATCGACCTTCTGACCAAATACAACGAGAAGAAATAAATTAGACACCATTAGATTATGAAACTCAATAAAATAATCAAATGGGGCATGATAGCGCTGATTGTCATCAGTGTGGCTCTCCTGATCTGGGGCTTCTCCAGGGGCTTCGAGGGCAACGCTGTGGACATCCTGCTCTATTGGACCTACGCGATGCTTGGTCTGGCAATCTTCTGCTGCATCATCATCGGTCTTATCGTGGGTGCCAAGAACAACCCGAAGAGCCTTGTCAAGATCGGCATCGTGATTCTGGGAGTGGCAGCGCTTTGCTTCATCGCCTATTTGCTGGCGAAGGGCGACCCCGCAATCGGCTATACAGGTGCGCCTGTGACCGGAGGCACCCTCAAGCTCACAGATACCATTCTTAATCTCACATACATCGCAGGCGGTGCAGCCATCCTGGCAATCATCGTTGGCGAGATCCGTATGGCCATAGCTAGCAAGAAATAATTATGGGCAAGAAGAAAGTACCAGCAATGAACACCAGCTCGACCGCGGACATCGCGTTCCTGCTGTTGTGCTACTTCCTGATGACCACGACCATGGGCAGCCAGACCGGCCTCAGCCGCCGTCTTCCTCCCATGCCGGACAAAGATCAGAAAGTGGAGGACCAGAAGGTCAATCGCCGCAACATCATCCAGGTGAAGATCAATTCGGCCGATAGAATCCTTGCCGGTAGCGAGCCCATCGACGTCAGCCAGCTTAAAGACAAGATCAAAGAATTTCTGACCAACCCCGCCAATGATCCGAACCTCCCCGAGAAGGAGATCCAGAACATTGAGGGTCTCGGAGACTACCCCGTCTCAAAGGGTATCATCTCCCTTCAGAACGACCGTGGTACCAGTTACCAGGCCTACATCGCCGTCCAGAACGAACTCGTGAAGGCAGTCAACGAACTCCGTGAAGACTTCTCCAGGAAGCAGTACGGAAAGTCGTTTGCACTGCTCACGGAAGACGAACAGGGCGTAGTCAAGAAAGCCGTGCCTCAGTTCATTTCCGAGGCAGAGCCTAAGGATGTGGGCCGCAGAAGATAATACAGGAGGATACAATTATGTCAAAATTCGGAGGAAGCAATAATAAGAAAGAGGTGCCGGCCATGACCAGCAGCTCTCTGTCCGATATCGTGTTCATGCTCCTGTTCTTCTTCATGGTGACCACGCAGATGCGTGAGACCGAAAACAAGGTGATGGTGAAGATCCCCGAAGCTTCCGAAGTCGTGAAGCTCGAGCGCAAGGATCTCAACTCCTACATCAACATCGGTACTCCGATCAAGTCACTGCAGGCAATGTACGGCACGGAGGCCCGTATCCAGCTGAACGACTCCTTCAAGACCACCGACGACATCCGCGACTTCGTGGCTGCCGAGCGTGAGTCCATGAAAGAGAGCGACCGTCAGTTCATGACCGTCAGCATCAGGGCCGACCAGGACGTCAGAATGGGTATCATTACCGACGTGAAGCAGGAGCTGAGACGATGCTCCGCGCTGAAGATTATGTACTCTGCACGAAAGGCCGGCAAATAAAGGAGCCGGTCAAGCGATAGGGCAGCCGGCCTGAGAGGGCCGGCTGCTTTTTTTAAGGAACATACAAGACAATGGAAATTACTCGAAGAAAAGTGAAGGACCTGCTGGTTATGGCAGCAGGCGAAGAAGTCCTCGCCAAAGGATGGGTGAGGACAAAGAGAGGCAACAAAGAGATAGCGTTCATAGCCCTGAACGACGGCTCCACCATCAAGAACATCCAGATAGTGGTGGATAAGAACCCTGAGACTGAAGCGGTCCTGTCGAAGATAAGCACCGGCGCCTGCATTGGCGTGCGCGGCAGACTTGTCGAATCTGTGGGCAGCGGCCAGGCTGTCGAAATCCGGGCATCGGAGATCACGGTCTACGGCGAGTGCGATCCCATGCGCTACCCTCTCCAGAAGAAAGATACCTCTTTTGAATATCTCAGGACCGTGGCCCATATGCGCCCGCGCACCAACACCTTCGGCGCTATCCTGAGACTCCGCAGCCAGATGGCCTTCGCCATCCACGAGTACTTCCATTCCAGGGGTTTCGTCTACCTCAACACCCCCCTCATCACCGCCTCCGACGCCGAAGGCGCAGGGCAGATGTTCCAGGTGACCACCCTTCCCCTCGAGAACGTGCCCAAAGACAAGAAGGGCCGCCCGGATTTCAGCAAGGATTTCTTCGGCAAGCAGACAAGCCTGACCGTCAGCGGCCAGCTTGAAGGCGAACTCGGAGCCACGGCTCTCGGCGAAATCTACACCTTCGGGCCGACCTTCAGGGCCGAGAACTCCAACACCCCGAGGCACCTTGCCGAGTTCTGGATGATCGAGCCCGAAATGGCGTTCTACGACATCAAGGACAACATGGACCTCGCCGAGGACTTCATCAAGCACCTTGTCAAGTACGCCCTCGACAACTGCTACGACGACGTGAAGTTCCTGAGCGACCGCTACGATCCGGAGCTTATCGAGCGTCTGCAGAGCGTCATCGGCACAGAGTTCGTGCGTCTCGAATACACCGAAGGCATCAAGATACTCGAAGAGGCCGTCAGGAACGGGGTGCAGTTCGAGTATCCCGTGTCCTGGGGAGTGGATCTCCAGAGCGAGCACGAGCGCTACCTCGTGGAGAAGCACTTCGGCAAGCCCGTCATCCTGACCGGCTATCCCAAGGACATCAAGGCCTTCTACATGAAGCAGAACGAAAACGGCAAGACCGTCCGCGCCATGGACGTGCTCTTCCCGAAGATCGGCGAGATCATCGGAGGAAGCGAGCGCGAGGCCGACCTGCAGAAGCTCGAATCCCGCATCGACGAACTCGGAATGAGCCGCCGCAACCTCGAGTGGTACATCGACACCCGTCGTTTCGGCTCCTGCCCCCACAGCGGCTTCGGCCTCGGCTTCGAGAGGCTGCTGCTCTTCGTGACCGGAATGCAGAACATCCGTGACGTCATTCCTTTCCCGCGCACACCGAAAAACGCTGAATTTTAATATGAAAAGTGCTGCTGGCCCGCAAATCCTTCGCTACGCTCGTCCCTCCCACTGCGCTGCGCTTGTGGGCCCCTCCCATTCATGCGGCCATGGGCGGCCACAGATTTGCGGGCCAGCAGCACTTTTCAAAAGAATAATGATATGTTAGTTATTGGCATCGCCGGGGGTTCGGGTTCCGGCAAGACGACGGTGGTCAAGGCCATCACGGAAAAACTCGAAGGCAAGAAAGTGGTCGTGGTGCCGCAGGACTCCTACTACAAGGATTCCAGCGACCTCACCGACGAGGAGAAGAGGGTCCACAATTTCGACCACCCCGACGCGATCGAATGGGACCTGCTCTGCAGCCAGCTCCGCGAGCTCAAGAGCGGAAAGGCCGTCCAGCAGCCCATCTACTCCTTCATCTCCTGCACCCGCTCGAAGACTGAGACCAAACTGGTGGAGCCGGCAGACGTGATCATCATCGAAGGCATCCTGATCTTCACCTGCAAGAAACTCCGCGACCAGATGGACATCAAGATCTTCGTGGACGCCGACGACGATGACCGCCTGATGCGCGTGATGGAGCGCGACATCACCGAGCGCGGCAAAGACGTCCACTGGGTCATCGAGCGCTACAGCCGCACCGTGAAGCCGATGTACCTTCAGTTCATCGAGCCCAGCAAGCGCTACGCCGATATAATCATCCCCCAGGGAGGCCACAACAAGGTGGCGATAGACATCATCACCGCCACGGTCGAGAAGTATATTAAATAATTGTGAAACAGGAGGACAAGGCAGGACTATATACCACCGTAATCATTCATCTTGCGGTGATTATAGTCCTGCTTGCCACTACCTTGGGCTTCTCGCTGCAGAGCGAGAATTCTTTCGTCCTCGATTTCAGCAAGCTGGAGGAGCTTGAACGCCTCCAGGCAGAGGTGGAGCGCCTGCAGCAGGAGGCGGAATTCCAGCAGGCCATAAGCGAGAAGCTTCAGCGTGAACTGGGGGCCGCCGCCGGCGGCTACCGCAACGTGGCCGTGGACAGGGCTGCGCTCAAGGACGACCGGGGCACCGATGCCGACCAGCTCTACAAGGATGCCGAACGGCTAGCGCGCGAGCTTCAGGGCGGTTTCGAAGTGCCGGACGACGGCTTCACTGCCAACATTCCCAGCAAAGACGGCGACAAGAAGCAGGAGCAGAAGGCCTACAGTGGCCCGTCGGTAGTGTCTTATTTCCTCGAGGGCCGCAAAGCCAGCAAACTGTCCATCCCCGCCTACCGCTGCATGGGCGCCGGGGAAGTCACCGTCCTGATCACCGTGGACAACAGCGGCACCGTGGTGGCCGCAAAGGTGGATGAGAACGTGTCCAGCCCCGACGGCTGCCTCCGCTCCTTCGCCATCCGCGCCGCCCGCCTCAGCCGCTTCTCCGCCTCCACCACCGCCCCCGCCCGCCAGACCGGCAACATCGTCTACCAGTTCATCGCCCAGTAGGCCAAAGATTTCCCGTGGGCAAGGTCTAAAAAGAATGCCGGGACCTTGCCCGGCGATGTGCCACAGAAGGGCCTAAAAGCCTGATTCGCGGGCAAGGTCTGCCACACATTATTTGACCTTGCCCGATTTGCACTGAATTCTCTTGGCAATTCGCAGAGTTTTTGCTAAGTTTGCCCAAGTTAATTTAAACTTTTTTGACTATGAAAACAGTTCTTAAAGTTCTCCGTTACGGAGACCACGATTTCCGGTTTGAAACCGATTTTGACCCCGACTCCAACCCCGATGCTATTATCGATGTCATCGCAGGTGCATCATTTGCCATGCTCACGACCTTGTGGGGCGGCAATGAAAACGCGGTCATTGCCATGATAAGGGCGTTGACCATCGCTGACTTATCCGTTTGTGCCGACAGAAAGGGAATTATCAGAATGCTGGACAAGGAATCGGCAGGCCTGGCCAAAGCAAGGTTGGAAGCACAGAAAGAAATAGAAAGAAGAGGCGGAAAGGTAATCACCTTCGGTCCTGGAGTACAACCGCCAAAAATGTCTTGTTGAAATGAAACGGAGTGTTCTCCGCAGGCTTCCGGACGGCCGGGCTTCTTATGTATTCCCTTTTCACATAAGCATGAAAGGTCTTGAAAGCCTGATCCTGTACAGGGATGAAGATGACTACGATGCCATGGTGAAGATTTTGTGTCTCTGCGCCAGAAGGAAGAATGTCATAGTCATCATCTACACAGTGGTCTCAAACCACTGCCACGTGGCCGTGCTGGCTGGCTCGCAGACTGAAGCCGATGGCTACGGGCAGGAAGCGAAGCGCATGTACTCGATGTGGTTCAGGAACAAATACGGGCAGTCAAGGACTCTTGCGGGGGTGGACATAAAGGCCATTGCCCTGGACAGCGACTGGTATGTCCGCAATGCCCTGGCGTACATTCCCCGAAACGCCCTCGACAACGGATGTAATGTGAACGAGTACAAATGGTCGGGATTCAACGCAATGTTCCGGGACAAGAGCTGCCCCGGAGCAACCCCGGTCAAGTCATTGACTAAAAGGCAAAGAAGGGATATCATGCACACGGGCGACAATCTTGACGACGTCCCCTGGCTTCTCGACAAAGACGGCAGGCTGATCCCCTCTAGTTTTTGCGACTACACATATCTGGAACAGGCATTCAACAACGACCTCGCTTTTTTCCTGAAAGTAATAGGATCCCAGAACTCTTCCGAAATGACCTGGAAGCTGGTAGACGTTCCGAGGACAATGCTGGTCGATGGAGAGTTTCTCAAGCAGGTCAATGAAACCTCAAACCGATGGTTCCAAAGCGACATATCCGGATTGTCAGTCCAAAGCAAGATCCGCCTCCTGCCCTATATCTATCGCACTATGAAGACCTCCGTCCCCCAGCTGGCCAGGACTTTCGGGCTCAGCCGCGAAGAAATCACCCACATTCTTGCTCCCCTGCGGGCAAAGTCCCGTCCTCGCCCCGGCGGGTAGTGACTTGCCCTTTACCTGCGGGCAAGGTCTAAAAAGAATACCGGGACCTTGCCCGGCGATGTGCCACAGAAGGGCCTAAAAGCCTGATTCGCGGGCAAGGTCTGCCACACATAATTTGACCTTGCCCGGCAGATTAGCTACAGATTCGCCATTGCGGCTTTGAAGACGTCGTCGGTCTGGAGGTAGAGGTGGTAGAAGGCATTGTCGCCAAGCTTGCTGTAGCGGCCGACGAGGGCCTGGACCTGGGTCATCATATAAGTCTTCTCAACCTGCCACTCGGAGGCCGTGGGCTCAAGCCCGTCGTGCTTCTTGGCAAAGGCAAGGAAGCCCTTTTCGAGACCGGCCCTGTCCAGATAGCGGACCAGCTCGGGATAGCTGTCTATCGCCTGCAGTTCGCTGCGGTGGCCGTCGAAATAGGCGGAGGCGAAGCGCATGGTCGTGGCCTTGCGGTTGCAGTTGATGTAGAAAGACTCGACCTTGGTGGTGTCGATAGGCACGAAGACGTCGGGCACGATTCCGCCGTTGTCGACGTGCATACTGTCTGCCGCCACCATCTCACCATTCTCGTAGCGTTTATAGATATCGTACTGATAGTCATCGGAATACGGCTTCTGGATACAGCGCCCGGAAGGGGTGTAGAAACGAGCCACGGTGAGCCTTATTCCCGAGCCGTCCGTGAAGTTCACAGGCTCCTGCACGAGGCCCTTGCCGAAGGTGCGGCGGCCCACCAGCTTCGCCCGGCCGTTGTCCTGCATCGCGCCGGCGAAAATCTCGCTGGAAGAGGCACTGCCGTCGGAGACAAGAAGGGTCAGGCCGACATCCTTCAGGAAGCCATTGCCGTCGGCGTGGTATTCCTCGCGCTTGCGGTGCAGGCCCTCCATATACACGATGAGCTTGTTCTTCGGGAGGAAATAGTTGCTGAGTATCAGCGCCTGGTCGAAAAAACCGCCGCTGTTGTCGCGAAGGTCCACCACCATATGCTTCATTCCCTGCTTCTGCAGACCCTTGGCAGCATCCAGGAATTCGGCCGCAGTGGTGCGAGAGAACTTGCTCAGGCGCACGAAAGCCGTGGTGTCATTGACCATAAACGCAGCGTCGACAGAATGCGTGGGAATCTTTGCCCTGGTGATGTCGAACGGTATCACCTCGGAGCCACGCTTTACCGTGACGGTGACTTTCGTCCCCGAAGGGCCCTTCATACGGCGCACCATGCTGTCCTGCGGAAAAGAGACTCCGGCTATCGAGGTGGTGTCCACCTTCAGCAGACGGTCTCCGGGCTGCATCCCCAGCTTCTCGGCCGGGCCTCCGGGTATGACCTCAATGACCACGGCGGTGTCGTTGGGCACGTTGAACTGGATTCCGATGCCGGAAAAGTTGCCGGCAAGGTCTTCTTCAGTCTCTTCCAGGCGCCGGGGCGGCATATACATGGAATGCGGATCCAGGGCCTGGAGCGCGGCGGACACGGCGGCCTCGGTGACTTTTTCGCGGTCCACCTCGTCCACATAGTTCTCATCAACGGTCTGCAGGATCAGGTTGAGCTTGCGCCAGTCTGAATACTGGACCTTCAGCAGCCGGCGGTTCTCGGAGAGACGGTTGGCAGTCATCACCACACCGGCCCCGAGCAACACGCCGAGCACGAGCATCAGAAAGGAAGAACGCTTCATCTCAATCCACTTTTTCCACTTCGATTCCGGCCCGCCTGAGCAGATCCACACCGTCGGTCAGGCGATATTCGTCTTTATAGACAACTCTTTTTATTCCGCTCTGTATGATGAGCTTGGAGCATTCGATGCAGGGGGATGCGGTCACGTAGAGGGTGGCGCCCAGGCTGCTGTTGCCGGACTTTGCCACCTTGGAAATGGCGTTGGCCTCGGCGTGGAGCACATAGGGCTTGGTGACCCCGTTCTCCTCACAGACGTTTTCAAACCCGGAAGGAGTGCCGTTGTAGCCGTCGGAAATGATCATATTGTCCTTCACGAGCAGCGCGCCCACCTGGCGGCGCTTGCAATAGGAATTCCTGGCCCAGATTTCGGCCATCTCGAGGTATCGCTGGTCAAATTTCTTCATCGCTGGTAGAGGTATCGTTTAATGCTGCGCTTAGGTGTGCGCTCAAAGTCTTCGGGAAGGAATTCTATCTTGCGGATCTGCGCATACACAGGCAACTGCCGGTTCACTTCGGGGAGCATCTCGTTGATGCGTTCCTTGACCTGGTCGGGATCGAGGCCTGCCGTCTGGCCCTGGCCATAATCAGGATAGATGAGGGCTGTCAGGCCGCCGTTGTCTTCGATGACGAGCGATTCGACCACGTAGTTGAGATTGTTGATGACGGCCTCAAGCTCTTCGGGATAGATATTCTGGCCGGAAGGGCCGAGTATCATGCACTTGGAGCGTCCGCGCAGGTAGAGGTAGCCGTCGCAGTCCATCACGCCCATATCCCCGGTCTTGAACCAGTCGTCGTTGGTGAAGGCGGCCTTGGTGGCCTGGCGGTTGTTGTAGTAGCCGAGGAACACGTTGTCGCCCTTGACCTGCACTTCTCCGGGAATCTTCTCAGGGTTGGGAGAATCGATGCGCACCTGGCAGCCCGGAATGGGGACTCCGCAGGAGCCGAGTTTGGTCTTGTTCCACTTGGCGTAGGTGATGATGGGGCCGCATTCGGTCATACCATAACCCACCGTGAAGGGGAAACGCACGCGGCGCAGGAACTGCTCCACCTCGGGGTTGAATGCCGCGCCGCCGAGGATAACTTCCTCGAACTTGCCGCCGAAAGCGTTGATCATGCCCTCGCGTATCTTGCCGAGCACTATCTGGTCCACGAAAGGGATGCGGAGCCAGGTCTTGTTCTTGTCGGCGATGGGCTTGATCTGGGACTTATAGACCTTCTCGATGATGAGCGGAACGGCGATAATCACGTCGGGATGAATCTCCGAAAACGCCTTCATTATGACCTTGGGGCTGGGCACGCGCGTCAGGAAATGGACATGGGCGCCTATGGTCATTTCGAAGAGGAATTCGAACATCATTCCGTACATGTGGGCGGAAGGCAGCATGGCCACCATGTTCGACTCGTTGTTCATCTGGGGCTCGGCGGTCTCCCCCGCGAGGCGTATGTTGCAAAGCAGGGAACGGTAGGGCAGCATCACGCCCTTGGAGAAGCCGGAAGTGCCTGAAGTATAATTGATAAGGGCCAGTTCCTCGGGAGAATCCTCATAGTAGTTGACATCGTCTTTCGAGAAACCGGAAGGATATTTTTCCTTGATGGTGGCGGAAAGGTGGGCACGGGCCTGCACCATATCTTCGCTGCGGGCGAAGAGATAGGTGAAAGTGGACATCTGCACGAACACCTGCACGCCGGGCATTTCCGACTCGGAAAGGCCTTCCCAGATGGTGTCGTCCACGAAAAACACCTTTGCCTCGCAATGGTTGACGAGATAATGGATGTTCTCGGGCTTGAACTCGTGGAGCAGGGGCACGGGCACGGCGCCATAACTCATGGCGGCGATGAAACAAACGCCCCAGTTCACCTGGTTGCGGGCGCAGAGGGCTACCTTGTCCCCTTTCTGGAGGCCACACTCCTTGAAGCATATATGCAGGTAGGCGACACGCTTTGCCACGTCGCCATAGCTCAGGGTAATGCCTTGATAATTGGACAACGCGGCGCGATCCCAGTTATCCTTGATGCTTTTCTCGAGCAATTTGTTTACCGAGCGGTATTCCATACTTTTATATTCTGTTGTGTACTTATGATACGTGTTTTATCAGTGTCGAGCACGAGCCTGGCGCGGGCCGGCCAGTTCTCCGGCTTGACCGCACCGAGGGTGATGGTGTCGAGCACGGCGCGTTCGCCGCTGAGCAGCCACTCGCCCCTGCGGACAATGCAACTGTCTGCAGGATTGAACAGATTTCCATACAGGGCGCTAACGAACCCGGTGTAGGGATTCGGCACCACTTCTTCATCCTTGACGCCCTTGGAAGTGCGGATCATATTCACCCTGAATCCGGGAGCGGCCACATAGGCTATTTCCTTGATCCCCAGTTCTTTTTCCCAGGCAAGCGGGCTCTTGCCCCGCTTCTTCGAGAGTTCCTGTATGCGTTTCTGGTACTGCTCCAGCTCCACGCGTGCATCCCTCCATGCCTCATAGGACTTACGGAAGGAAGCAAGGTCGGCGACCGGCAGGTCCACGACCAGTTCGGAACGGGAAGGCCAGGAAGCCGCCAGCCTGGACTGTCCGTCCCCCAGCGACTCGAGGAAATTGCAGAAATACCTTCCGGACCCGGGCTGGACGCAGTCCACCTTGTCGCCGGACACCACTGTCCATTCCGAAGCATCGTGCATGAAGGCGTTCAGGGTCTTGCGCGACACGCTGCACAACTCCGTGCCGAACAGTTTCGCAGCCCCGGAGTTGCGGTAGATAACGGCATCCTGGCCACCAAGGACGTCAAGCACGGACTGAAAATCCGGAGCATCGAGAATCGATGATTCGGAAGCGATATGCCTGCCGGCAACCGTCACGACAGTAGCTGACGGGCTGAGCAGCAACGCGTTATGGGTCTCGAGGGCGACGAAAGCGGCACTGATGCGAAGCGAATCCGCCTGCGCCAGGAGAGAGTGTACGGGAGCAAGGGTGTCACCATCGCACCTGCCCGCCTCCACCACAAGGAGCGGGGAAAGCGAACCTACGTAGCACATGGCGACGGCCGTCCGGGCCCTGGAAAGCTTTCCGAAATCCAGCGACCTCAACACGGAGGCGGAATCCACCATACGCTCAAGTCCTTTGTCCAGCCGGCTGAAAACCCCCACCGACAGGGCGTCGGAAGGAACCGCCCTCAGCAATTCAGGGGCTTCACGGGAAGCCACGGATGGGCCGCCGGCGCAGGAAAACGCGCTCAGCGCTGCTGCAATGAAGGTTAGGACCAGTACACACTTACGCATAACCCACAAATATAGCAATAATTCGTTAGAAAACGCTCAACTTGGAGGGGTGCAAAGAAGCGGAAGAGGCTTTGACGACGACGCGCCCCGGACCTGTCCGGCGCAGCACGGCAGAAGCGAGCCCGTGGAAAGCATCCACGGAGGGGCTGCAGAACGGAGCGTGGCTGGTCGGATCGCCGGCGTCGGTGGCAATAATCTCCGCGGGACCGCTGACCGAAAACGCAATGTGATCATTTGCGTCCGGCACCAGCCTGCCCTTTGCATCCTGCACCTCGGCCCTGACATAGATCAGCTCCGCGCCCACATAATCCTGGCTCAGTTTCACGCTCTCCGGCGCTCCTGCGGTGGAGACGCTATCCGTGCACAAGACCTTACCCGACTCGAAGTCGGCACGGTCGCGATACACACGGACTTCGAGAGTCCCGGGTTCATAGACGGCATCATCCCAGCGAAGACGGTATTCACCGCCGGCTTTCTCCCTGACACCCAACGACTTGCCATTCAGGAAAAGTTCTCCGACGGCTCCGCTCCCATACACGTGGACGGGCGTCACCTCCCCTTCCCTGCCTGGCCAGGTCCAGTGCGGAACAATATGAGCCACGGCAAGATCCGGGCGCCAGCGGGCCTGATAGAGCCAGAAACGGTCTTTCGGAAAGCCGGCCAAGTCCATGATGCCGAAATAGGAACTGCGCGACGGAAGGGGCTCCATCAGCACTTTCTGGCCCCAGGCGGCGAACTGCGCAATGGCGGCCTGCTTCTCCTCTTCGGTGTGGAAATTGGTCAGCACGGAAGGGTCGAGATTGTAGGGCGTAGGCTCACCAAGATAGTCGTATCCGGTCCACACGAATTCGCCTGCGCACTCCGGCACCTCATCCTCATACTTCCATTCATAGTCCGGCTTGGAGGCCCATGCCGGGGCATACAGGTCGTAGGAACTGACCTGATAGGGCGCACCGTCCAGCCAGCCCTTGTCTTTCTCGTCCACCACCGGGAAGAGGTAATATCCCCTTGTGCTTATGCAGGAGGCCGTTTCGGAGCCGTAGAACGGCTGGCCGGGATGGGAGTCGCGGAAAGCTTCGTAGGCGTGGGGCTTGTAGTTGAAACCATACACGTCGATGGTCGATGCCCAGGGCTGGGACGCCGCCCAGAGATTGTCGTTGCCGGCTGTCGTGGGGCGTGAGGGATCCTCGCGGTGGCATATTTCAGTCAGGCGACGGGCCACATCCCATTTGTCGGGCAAGCCCTGCTCCCCCACTTCGTTGCCTATGCTCCACATCACCACAGAAGGATGGTTGCGGTCGCGGTGTATCATGGCCACCAGGTCCTTTTCCGCCCACTCGTCGAAGAGCGTCGCATAGCCGTTCGGCTTCTTGGGCACGGTCCAGGTGTCGGTCAGCTCATCGATCACGATGAATCCCATACAGTCGCAGAGATCTAGCAGTTCAGGGGCCGGCGGGTTATGGCTCATACGTATCGCATTGCAGCCCATCTCCTTGAGTTTCAGTAGTCTGCGCACCCAGGCATCTTCGTGCCAGGCAGCTCCCAGCGCGCCGGCGTCGTGGTGGAGGCAGACTCCCTTCAGGAAGGTCTTCCCACCGTTGAGGTAGAATCCGTCAGGACGGAATTCGGCCGTGCGTATGCCGAAATATGTCGTGTACACTTCGGCGCCGGCGGCGGTCTCGACTCTCGTGACTGCGCAATAGAGTTCCGGGCTGTCCGGCGACCAGAGACGGGCGTTCCTGACTGGCAGGGTCTGGACCACTTCCATTCCGTCTTCGAGCGAGCCGATCTTACTGGATACAGCTTCGGAGAGCTGCGTCCGTGATGCATCGCAAAGCCAGGTCTCCACGGTGGCGGGAAGCGGAGCCCCGGAGTTCCGAAGCTTTATACGCAGCTGCACCTCAGCATCGGATCCGTCGACGCGGGTTGTCAGGGACGTGCCCCAGTGGGCTACCCCGGCGGACGGTTTTTCGGCTATCCAGATATTCCGGTATATGCCTCCTCCCGGATACCAGCGGGACGACTCAGGGGGATTATCCAGGGTGATAAGTATCTCATTGTCACCTGAATGCAGCGCTTCCGTGAGGTCCACCTCATACGAAGAATAGCCATATGGCCAGCCGCCGCAGAGCACGCCGTTGGCATAGACCTGCGAACCTGACATGGCGCCGTCGATCTCCAGGCAGAATCTGTGGTCGCCGTATCCTGCCGGGATGTGCAAAGTCTTACGATACTGCGCCTTGCCCCACCAGCGGAGCTTGCCGGTCTCGCCGGGATACTCCTGCTCGAACGGGCCCTCCACGCCCCAGTCGTGGGGAATGTCCACCGTGCGCTCCGGCGCGCCGTCGAGGGAGAACTGCCACCCGCGGCCAAAAGGTTTGAGGGACTGTTGGCGATGCGGAACATCCGGGCCACATAATGCGCTGCTCCCGCCGGAGCATGCGGCAAATGCCAGCAAAAATGAAAGAAATAGTGTTATTTTATTCATAATCAAAATCTTATACCAGCCGTCAGATTTGCGCTCGATTTGAGCCGCCCCATCAGCATGGAGGCATCGTCCTCCCCCATGAAGAGCAGGCTGTCCAATGCGCCGTAAGCGCCGAAATACCATTTCCGATAGTAGTAGAGGAGTGCCACCGAGCCGGTGGTGTCATAGGCCTGCTTCGACTGCCGTTGCCTGAGCCAGTTGTCTATCTTTTGGAAGAACTGACAGTAGCCCGGAACCCACGCCAGAAGCAGCAACACCACTATGAAAGCTCTTTTCATCAGCCCGAAGTTAAGCAAATCTTTCGAAATGCACAACAAACTTAGCATACAGCCGTTTGCGATACCACATCACGTTGGGCGGCTTGGTTTTATGGATTAGAGAATAATTGCTACATTTGCATCGAGATACTAAACCGTAGTACGGATGAGGTAATTCGCTAAGTGCAAAGTCCCCGCCTCGAGCCTCACCGAAAGGTAAACATCCACTACGTATTCTTGGGGCATATTTGCCGCCACCCCTTAATTACCTGAAGAGATGGCGGAGTCTATTTCCGGATAGGTTACCTATCCAGACCCAGCCTCTGCATCTCTGATGTGAACTGGACGGCGGAATGGACGTTCAGTTTGGCGTAGAGACGTTTGCGGTACCAGAATACTGTCTGCTCGCCCACGCCCATCTCGTAGGCGATTTCCTTGGTGGTCTTGCCATCCATGATGAGCCGGGCCACTTCCTTCTCACGCTTGGCCATATGGACGGTCTCTGCGGTTGCAGTAACTTCTTCCGGCCGGAGTTCCTCGATGGTTTCGTCCAGCACGGCCGATGTTTCCGTGAGTTCCTTCTTGGTTTTGCTCAGGCGAGCCAGCACGATACCGGCTATGGCCGCAAGGATAAGCAGCAGACACGCACCGATGGCCATTGTCCGGGCATTCCGGTAAAGCTCCTCATGGGCTGCGTTCATTATGGCCAGCGAGTCCTTCAGGGCAAGCGACTCCTCCATCGAGTGCTCGTTGTAGTATTCATAGGCCGCGGTTACCTCCTCCATCGCACGGGCTGTCTTCCCGATGGCCTGATAATAAGTCCCCAGTCCAAGGCGGGCTCCGGCGACTATCAGGGAATCCTGTGCCTGAGTGCCTAACTGCAAAGCTCGCTCGAATTCCGGAAGCGCCTTTTCCGGCTCCCCGACATCCATCCAGATAAAACCGGAGTTTTGGTGCAGTATGGCCGAACTCTCCAGCCAGCCATACTTCTGGAAGATTTCATCAGCCAGGACATAATACTCAAATGCCTTTGCCAGAGAATCCTGCTCGGCATATAGGTTGCCCAGGGAACCGTAAAGCCGTGAACGGTCATCGTCAATCCGTGCCTCATCATCGTCTGCTGCAATCTTCATATCGATTGCCTTTATTGCCTTGCCGTAATAGACTGCAGCACTGTCATATTGTTTCTGTGCGCGGAAATGATCTCCCAGGCGAACCGCCCCCTGATAAACACCGTTCCCGCTATTGAAACGGTATCCCAGATTCAGGAAGATACGTGCATAGTACTGTGAGCGGGCCGGGTCAATGGTAGAATAGCCCCTGGACAATTGATCGACGCAGACGGCATACTCGTTCACTTCCTCACGGCTGGCTTTTTCCACGCGGGACCACGGCCATTTGGCGACAATGCGTTCCAGCGAGTCAAGATTGACACCCCGGTAGTCCCGGTAGCCGAAAGCGGCTGCAGGAAGCAGGAGAAACAGTATGACAAGAAGACGTTTCACAACAGCAAAGGTAGCGATTATTTCTGAGCGGCATCCAATTGACCTTGCAACTGCTTCTTCAGGGCATCAACAGGATTGCTTGAGCGCTTGGGGTCAGGGATGTTCTGTGCGGTGGGTTTGTCGGTGAAATAAGTCACCTCGAAGGGCGTCATATTGATTTCCTGCCCGTTTCCGTTAGTCCCTACCTGAGTGGCACGGTGGAAGAAACCGTATTCCTTGTCGATGTAATAGGTGGTGGTCGCTTTCCCGCCTGCCTCCTCTTCATGAAGTTCGGCAATCAGGCAGGGACGGCCGAGGAAAGTGCCTTCCTTGGCTTTGCACAGGTCAACTCCTTCAGGGAGATCCACAGCAACGGGATACTTCTTCCGGAGCAGGTAGCGTATTTCACTATTTAGGGACTGGTTGTCAAATGCGTGCTCCCAATCCACTTTGCCACCCTTGTAGATGGTCTCGTTATAACCTTCGGGCGTGGCCTCATAGATACTTGTTTTCTGGATGACGCCTCTGAGTGTGTACTGGAGGTACACCTTGTCACCGACGCGGGTAATCAAGTAGGTCTCATCCAGATCCGGAGCCGGTCTTGACGGCGTGGCGTACTTATGTTGCACATAGACCAGCGAGAAATCGTGGTTGTACCAAGGATCAGGTTCGGGTTCAGCCTGTTCCTCAAACATTCCATCCTCCTCTTCCTGATAGCGTGCCTGGTCGGCTTCAGTACGTGCCTGGTCTTCGGCCTGCTCAAGGGATTCCAGGGCGTTACCGACTTTTTCAAGAATCGTTTCAGCGACGCCGGAATCCGAAGACGGCTGCCGCCCGCCCATGAATTTGCAGGAGGAAAGCAGCAGTACCGGGATAATCAGTAAAAGACGTTTCATAAGTGGAGCGGACAGGCTTATTTACCCAGTGCCTTCAGCAGGTCTTTCATTGCAGCGGCAGGGTTGTCGGACTTCTCGGCGTTCTGGAGGCCCTGCATCAACTTGCCAAGGTCCCGTTCAGCTTCCCATTTGTAGTTGGTAGGCATATTGAAGCGCTTGCCGGACTGAGAGCCAAGCTGGATGTCGGAGAGCTCGAACATAGTACCGCCGTCCTGGTCCTGACGGATGGCGATGCCGGTTTCCATATCTGTGTAGTCCACGAATTCGGTCTCTACTTCCACCATACCACCATCTTCGTCGCTACCGGAAGGACTCAAATGCCTGCGCACATAGGTGCGGACCGTGCACCAGCGGCCTCCATAGACAACTTCCTCGGTCTCGTCGCTGACAATCTTGGATTTATCGGAGGCGGGAGCCCCTTGGAGAGAAGTCTTGGTGATGGTCTTGCGCTGGTCGTTGATTTTGTAGGAAACCAGGCTGTCCAGCTTCTCGATGCGGCGCTCATCCTTGTCTATCCCTTTCACGTAGGTTATGTTCTGGGCAAGGTCGAAATACTGGCTCTCAGAATGGGACGGATAAGACACCACAGCAGAGTAGGAGGTATTGATTGTGGGAGCCGCCGCGGGTTTATTCTCGGAGTTATCCGGCAGCCCCAGATCCTGCCCCCAGGCTGCGCATACTGTCAGCATAAAGGCTGAAACAATGGCGATTCTTTTCATAAGCCCTGAGGAAGGTTTATTTCTCAATTTTTTTCGCAATGTTGATGATGTCGCCGTTGGGCATAGCATTGAAAATCTTGATGTTGTCCCCATCTGCGAAATACTCAGTCGTATAGAACTCGCTGGAACCTCTCGACAGGGTAAGTTTGCCTTCTGCTTTCCAGTTGTTTCCCTGACCGCTCTCTTCGTATGTGTAGGTGCCGCGGAATGTCTTGTCGCCGGATGCCTCATAATTGGAGCCGCCCTCCGACCAGTTCCAGACGACGTGGTACTCCACTTCATTACCCTTGCCGAAGGTGATGGTATGCTCAGTCACATCACCGGCGCTGGTTACCTTACGATAATACTTGGCACCGGTCAGACGGGTCGTCGGCTCATCCTTGGCCACTTGTTCTTTCTTTGCGCTGTCCTGTGACGCATTTCTGGATTTCTTGTTTCCGTTGTTCCCGCAGGAGACCATAACTACGATTGCAGAAGCAACCATCAGGATAGAAAGTACTTTTTTCATGGTATAAAAGATTAAATGATTGATTTCAGATCAGGTGAAGTTCCGTGGCCTTGAAAACCAACTCGCCGACCCGGTTCACTTTCATCTTCTTGTGAAGCTTCTTCCGGTGGTCCATTACCGTGCTCTGGCCGATGCCCAGCTCCTCGGCGATCCAGGTTGACGTGTACCCTTTGGCAAGGAGCCGCAGGACATCCAATTCCCTCTTTGTAAGGGACACTTTTTCGTGTGTGTTGTCGGTGTCCATAGTTCCACTTCGTTTTACGATTACAAAGTTCGTGAGATTGACAACGCGAATCAACCCCATAAATATGGGGGTTTTGCCGTTTTTTCACCACGATTTCTTCCCAAAACAGATTAATACCCAACATCGCTTATTATTTCTCGGGTACAACATGAGTCAAACAATGTATAGCATGCCTGAAAAAGACACAAAAAAAAGCGGACTTTTAATCCGCTTTTTTGAGAGTAGCCTATGATGTACTGTTGTCGAACAAATTCTTAAAAGACCTCGACCGGCTCTGGGCGATGCGACCTTGGATTCCAGACCCCACGGACCCGACAACGTGGAAATAAAAAACCGAGGGGATAGAGGGAGTGCGCCTTTCGGCTAGAGCCTTCGCTCACATACTGTCAGTACCCTAATACCTACGGTAGTGGCTCCGAACTCTCTCAATCTTGCCATTTCGGGAACGACGATACGCCCTTACTTTGACAAATCTCACAGCATCCACCCTAATGGAGGTGAGAACAAACTGGCAATAAGTTCTTCTTTTCATTATAAGGTATATGGGTAGGTGAAAGAACTATTGGCTCCTTGCTTCAGTACCTCCCCTCGGTTAAGGTTCTTATAAAAAAACAGACACCCACTTAGGGATGGATGTCTGTAATAGTGTACCCACTATACCCTATTTTGTTTGGCAAAGTTAGCAATAAAATCGTTCCCGCCAAAAGTTTTGTCTAACTTTTGGGGTTCATGTCATCAACCGAAGAGATGACGGGAGTTTCATCTGGCAATGCGCCCATCACTGCTATATGCCTTATATCCTCGGCTTCTGAATAACGCGGATAATCAGGGAGATGAAATAGATGATAAGGCCGTACAAGGTGGAAATCAGCGTAACTTTCAGGCCACCGAAGATGACGGCAGGGCTCACATCTCCAGTCATCTGGAGAGTCTCCAGCATCTGGGTGAGACCGCAAATTGACCAGAAAATGCCCACTACCATGGCTGCTATGCCGATTTCTTTCACCCACTTTGGGGCCTTCCACGCGGCCAGGAAGAGAGCAATCAACAACACTGTGATGGCAATCATGCCGGCAAGGCCGCCTTCAACGAAAAGATGAGTAATGGGCTCGCTAGCCCTCTCAACGGTCTCCGGGTGAGATACGCCCAGAGAGTCTACAACATAATAGATTTCTTCTTTCATGGCAAAACAATTTTGGTTTGTTGCAAAGGTACGGCGTTCTGCTTGTAATCTCCAAAGTTGAATCCCAGCGTAGACCTGTCAAAACCCACAACAAGGCTTCCCAACTTGCCAGCAAGTACTTTTTTGACTATTTTTGTGCTGGAATGAGAACCGTACTACGTATTGCATACTGGCCTGCCGCCATTGCCGTTTTGGCGGTCATCCTCGTAAGCCTGAACTATACTTGGGCCCAAGCGGTTCTCATTGCCCTAATCTTTTGCCCCTGTGCGTTGGCGCTTGAGTTTCTGATGCCAAAGGCCCGGAAAACGATGGATAAGGTGTATCTTTCGTTGGCAGTACTGACAGCTGTAATTCTGCTGATTGTATTTCTGCATTTCTGTGCTTGGACGTCCCTAACTAAGGAAGGTTTTTACCAGAGCCGGAAAGACATCTCTCCCATGCTCATAAACCCGGCGTTTCTGGGGCTAATTCTCACAGCGCTTTCCATCGGCGATTTTTACTGGGCAAAGTGGATTAGCAAACGATTCAAAGCGAATACTCGCAATATCACCTTCTATTCCGAGCGCAAAAGCGTGACATTACTCTTGGCCGAAATCGCATATGTAGAATCCAACGACACAGAGGTACGCATCGTTACCATGTCCGGCGAATCCTATCGCAACAGGACTGGAATCGGGCAATGGGAGAACCTGCTTGGTGAAGAATTCCTTCGTATTCACAGGTCATATCTGGTCAATGTATATTTGGCATCCCTGGTTTCTCCTGACCTGATTTCAGTTATCGGGATTGAACTACCTGTGTCCCGCAAGTATAAGGAAACCGTTCAGAATATCCTGAAAAAAGACTAAGCTGCTGACTGTTAATCCGCTTTCCGGAGGCCGCAGGCCGACAGAAGGGGGACGGCGCAAGCCGTGCGGGGGGAACCTTCCCCCCGTCCCCTGGGGGTGCAGGGGGATTAGACAGGGCTACGAAAAAGAGCTTGCCGTCTGGCAAGCTCTTTTTCGTAGCCCCACGAGGAATCGAACCTCGATTTAAAGTTTAGGAAACTTCCGTTCTATCCGTTGAACTATGAGGCCGCGTTGAGGCAGGGATTACTCTGCGCTCTTGACGATGATCTGACGACCTCTGTAGTAGCCGCACTCAGGGCAGACGCGGTGATACATCACGGTTGCGCCGCAGTTGGGGCAAGTTGCCAGGGTGGGTACCGGAGCGAAGTCGTGGGTACGCCTTTTGTCTCTTCTCTGCTTGGAGAGTTTGTGTTTCGGATGTGCCATTGTTCTATAATTTAAATATTACTATTTGCTCAAAAACTTTATAGTCTCAGGATTGCATTCCCCGTCGGGGTGGACCCGCTGCAGCGGTATCGCCGTGCAGACGTAGTCGTACACATCCTGGCTGAGGTCGAGTTCATCGGACTCAGGGGTATAGGTCTCTTCGAAATCCGCGGCGACCTCGATCTCAAGGTCGTCCAGGCAGCGGTCGCAGGGCACCACTACAGTGCCTTCGATGGTACATTTCACGTCCACGGTCACACCGTGGTCGGCCACCAGGGCCTGCACCTCCACGTCCGCATCCAGGATGTCGGGATTGCCGAATTGATCAAAGAACGCCTTGTCCGCTTTCCAGTTGAAAGCCGTCCTGCCCGAAGCCGGACCATTCAGTTTAACTATAAAGGGTTGCAAAGGTAATAATTTTTTTTCAGTTTTAACAATCTTCGCTGTCACTATTTCTCTTGCGGGCGAGAGGATCCAGCAGAATCTTGCGAATTCGCATGAAATGAGGCGTCACTTCGACGAATTCGTCATCCTGTATGTACTCCAGAGCCTCTTCCAGGGAGAACTTGATGGCGGGAGGAAGTATGATCTTTTCATCCGAACCGGCGGCACGGACATTGGTCAGCTTCTTGGTCTTGCAGATGTTGATGTTCAGGTCCCTTTCACGGGTGTGCTCCCCTACCACCTGTCCGCAATAGATCTCCTCTCCCGGCTCCACGAAGAAGCGGCCGCGGTCGAGAAGCTTGTTGATGGAATAGGCAATTGCCTCTCCGGTCTCCAGCGACACGAGGGAACCGTTGTTGCGCCGCTCGATCTCGCCCTTGAAGGGCTGGTATTCCTTGAAACGGTGCGCAATGACGGCTTCGCCCTGGGTGGCAGTCAGAAGATTGGAACGCAGTCCCATAAGGCCACGGGTCGGAATTTCGAATTCGAGGAGCGTGCGGTCGCCGCGCGGCTCCATACGCACCAGCGCGCCCTTGCGGCGGGTGGAAATCTCAATCGCGGCACCCACGAACTCTTCAGGCACCTCGATGCTGAGGTCCTCGATGGGTTCGCAGCGCTGCCCGCCTATGGTCTTGTCCAGGACCTTGGGCTGGCCCACCTGAAGTTCGAAACCTTCGCGGCGCATCGTTTCGATGAGCACGGAAAGATGCAGCACACCGCGCCCGTAGACCACGAAGCTATCTGCCGACAGGCCCGGCTTCACGCGCAGCGCAAGGTTCTTCTCCAGCTCCTTCTCAAGGCGCTCCTTGATATGGCGCGAAGTCACATATTTGCCGTCTTTTCCGAAGAACGGGGAGTTGTTGATGGAGAAGAGCATACTCATTGTGGGCTCGTCGATAGCAATCGGCGGCAGGGCTTCGGGATGCTCGTAATCAGCAATGGTGTCGCCGATTTCGAACCCGTCCACACCCACGACAGCACAAATATCGCCGCAGCCCACGCTTTCGACGTTGGTCTTGCCAAGGCCCTCGAACACCATCAGTTGCTTGATCTTCTGCTTCTGCACCACGTCGTAGCGTTTGCAGAGGCTGATCTGGCTCCCGGTGCGGAGTTCGCCACGGGTCACGCGGCCCACGGCGATACGGCCCACATAGGGAGAATACTCAAGCGATGAGATGAGCATCTGGGGCGTGCCCTCCACTACCGGAGGGGCGGGAATCACCTCAAGTATGGTGTCCAGCAGAGGCGTGATGTTGTCGGTGGGCTTGCGCCAGTCCAGCGACATCCAACCCTGCTTGGCGGAACCGTACACGGTGGTGAAATCAAGCTGGTCTTCGTTGGCGTCGAGGTTGAACATCAGGTCGAAAACCTCTTCCTGCACCTCATCGGGACGGCAATTGGGCTTGTCCACTTTATTGATCACCACGATAGGCTTCTTGCCCATGGAGATGGCCTTCTGCAGCACGAAACGGGTCTGGGGCATACAGCCCTCGAATGCATCCACTAGCAGCAGCACTCCGTCCGCCATATTCAAGACACGTTCCACTTCGCCTCCGAAATCGCTATGGCCCGGAGTGTCTATAATATTGATCTTGACACCCTTATAGATCACGGACACGTTCTTGGCAAGGATGGTGATGCCCCTTTCGCGCTCGAGATCGTTGTTGTCGAGAATCAGCTGCCCGAGATTCTCAGGCTGGCGCACGAGGTTGGCCTGGTAGATCATTCGGTCCACGAGGGTAGTCTTGCCGTGGTCTACGTGCGCAATGATGGCGATATTTCTAATTTCCTGCATCTTTTCGGAAGAAAAAAGGTTGGTCATACAGGCCAACCTTTTTTATAGACTTGACTTCTATGAATTACTTGCAAAGAAGCACGGTGGCGCGGTTCTTCTCGGGAACCTTGGAGATGCGCTCGGTGTCGCCGTACCAGTAGCAAGTGATACGTGAAGGATCGATTCCGGCAGCGGTCAGAGCCTCGGCCACGATGTGGGAACGATTCTCGGAAAGCACCCAGTTGCCATCGGTGGTACCGGTCTCACGGTCTGCGAAACCACAGAGGATAGCCTTGGCCTCAGGATCTTTCTTGAGCTTCTTGATCAGGTTGTTGATCTTGTAGCGCTCCTGATTGCGGATATCGTACTTGCCGATCACGTAGTAGACAACGTTGTTGGACTTCTTTGCAGCCTCGATTGCATCCTGGAGGGCCTGGGCCTTTGCAGCCTCGTATGCAGCCTTCTCAGCAGCTTCCTTCTCGGCAGCGGCCTTTGCGGCAGCCTCGTCAGCAGCCTTCTTGTTGGTCCTGGCAGCATCCACGGCGTCGTTGAGAGCCTTGGTGCCGGCCTTGATGGCGTCGATGTCCTTGGCGTCGATAGCCTTCTTCAGAGCGTTGATGGCGTCGTTGATGGCAGCGACATCCTCAGGGAGGAAGTCATTCTCGGCAAGAGCCTTCTGAGCCCTTTCGATAGCTTCCTTGGCGGCGGCGATAGCGTCGGCGAGTTCCTTGTCGGCGCGAGCCTGTGCAGCGGCGGCCTGTGCGGCAGCGGCGGCAGCGGCGGCGGCAGCGGCCTCAGCGACCTTCTTCTTGCCGGCGGCCTGGCCGAAGTCGAACTTCAGACCTGCGAGCACGGAGTGCTGCCAGTCGCAGTCGACCTTGGGACCGACATTGTCCTTGGAGTTGAACTTGTCGCTGTGGGCGTTGGCCACATATTCGATCTCGATTGCGATAAGGTCGGAGAGACGGATGTCGACACCGGCACCAGCGTGGGCCACGGTGTTGAACTTGAAGCCGTTCCAGTAGTGGTTGGGGGTCGGGAGCTTGGCCTGGTCTGCACCGTTGTTGAAGTAGCCGACAGCACCCACACCTATGAAGCCGTAGGGGTTGAGGAGGCGGCTCTTGTAGCCGAACATGTTGCAGATGTCGAAGGTAGCATCGATAGCGACCTGGGCGAAGTTGAACTTGTAGCCGTCATTGAGGGTGGCATACCAGCCCTTGCCCTGCCAGCCGGAGATGTCGGCGCGGATGCCGAACACAGGGCTGATCTGATAGCCAAGGTCGAGGGCAGCTGCGGGAGAGACGAGCTTGAAGAAGTCGTTGGTCTCACCGACAGTGTGGGATGCACCGCCCTTTATACCTAACTGGAAGCCCGGATAGAACACATCCTGAGCAAATGCACTCGTAGCAAGGACGAGCACGGAAGTAAGAACCAAAAATAATTTTTTCATACTTATAAAATGATAAATTTTTAGCTACTATGATTACAGTGTGCAATATTACGCAAATTTCAGCAAAAAAACAAAAAAAGCCGGATGCAATTGCACCCGGCTTCATCATATATTTGCCGCACTATTCCTTGACGCAGCGGATAGACGCAGCGAAGGAGCGCTGCCAGGAGGACGAGATCACCAGCTCTCCGGTCGCATTGGGGCCATAGTTAAGCCAGAATGCCTGCGAGGAGGTGTTGTTGCTGTTGGTCGTCGGAGTCGAAGTCCAGAGGCGGGAATACTGTCCCTGGCCGCCAAGCTTGCCGCCAGTTCGGGTGAGGTAGGCTGCGAACGGGAACCAGATCGCGCTGGAGGAGAAGCCGGTAGTGCTTGTGCCGGTCAGCTCGAAGCCACGGTTGATGGTGTCCCAGGTGGCTGTGACACCCAGATTCGTGGGCACATTGTCGCCGAACCAGGACTTGGCCCACATACCTGCTGCTCCGCCGGACGGGACCCTCCAGCCTGCAGGGCAGGGATCATAGATGGTCTTATTTCCTCCGTCGCCCCAGAGGTTGTCCGTACGGACATACAACCAGTCATAGTACGGAGAAGCGCCGGAAATGAAGGTCATAGGATTCTTGACGGTATAGTCGATGGTGCCCACACTGTCGTTCGAGGTCACTGCATCAGGCCAGGAAGAGTCGGAAACGGCTTTCTGTGTCTCTGAATCAGTGATGCTCCTGGGCCCGAGGAACGGATCCTTGCGGCCCCACTGGTACAGGAGGCCATTGGTCTCCACGCTACCCTTTGCATTGCTGGTAGCGCCAAGGTTGCGGTCCATGACAACAGCACCCGTGTGGTTATACACGTGGTGGTGCGTGCCGTCGGGATCAAATCCCTGGCAGGCCCATATATGCCAGCTCCAAAGAATCTGGCCGGTGCCGCCAAGCACGGCAATAACGGCGTTGCCGTTCTGCATAGGGCTGGGGACCGTGAAACCGATCTGTCCGGATTCGGCATCGAGACTGATGTTCGAAACGATAGGGAGGGTCGGGTAGGTGGCGTTACCGTAAGACTGCCAGATGAGGCGTGCAAACACAGGCTGGAGCTCCTGGGTCGTGCCGTTGCCCTTGATGCGTGCATCGAAATGATACTCGCCGGGCTTGTTCACGATAAAGCAGTTTGCAGGTGCCAGGAGATTGTCCTGGTCTTTGCTCACGGTCACGGAACACTGAGCCTTGATGCTCTGGTTTTTGGTGCCGTTGGCATAGGATGCATAGGCCGTGATTACGCAGGAGCCCTCACCGGCGCCGGTCACAACACCATCACTGGTCACGGTGGCAACACTGGAGTTGGACGTCTCCCAGTGCACTGCGGTGCTGGCTGCATAGGAAGGAGTCACGGTAGCCGTAAGCTGTGCGGACTCGTAGCGCATCATGCTGATGGACGGCTTGTCAAGGGAAATGCCGGTGGCTTCGATCACGGGAGGCGTGTAATCAAGCTTGCAGCGCACGCTCAAGCCGCTGGCCTTCCTGGATGTGGTGGAAGACTTGACAGCCTTCTCAAGGCCGAGGATAGCGAGATCCACACCATAACCACTCCTGGCTCCGGCAGTCCACATGAAGTTGTAGAACTGGATCCAATTGATTGTGGAAGAGGATGATGAGCCGTCACGGTAGCCGGTGGCAGGATACCAGATGGAAGGTCCCTGACCCATATTGCGGCCGTCGTTGGCTCCGGCGAAATCAATGCCGTAGTTGCTCATGTCGAATGCCTTGGTGAATTCCAACTGGCTTCCCGCAGCACCCTTGAGTGCCTTGGACCAGAAATCCGATTCCGGCATTCTCCATCCCGGAGGACAGGGATCATACATGGATTTTGCATCCTCAGTCCAGAGGTTGTCATTGGAATTGCCATCTGCCAGCCAGTCTCCGGGAGTCTGGTTAGAATAGTAGATGAAGGTCATGGGATGCTCGATGGAATACTGGATCGTGCCTGTCACGTCAGAAGAAGCAATGAGGGTATGCTTTTCCTTTATATCTTCGGCACTGACAGCAGCCGAGGTGGCTCCAAGGATGGGATCCTTGCGGCCCCACTGGTACATGAAACCACGGGCTCCCGCCACGCCTATAGTGGCTGAAGAGGCGCCGAGATTACGGTCCATAAGGGATCCGGCGTTGTTGTAGTAGGGCTGGGAAGCCTCCATGATATCGTAGCCGTCCCAGACCCATATATGCCAGCTCCAAAGTATATTGCCTTCCTCATCGCGCACGCAGACGAGGGCACTTCCGTTGCGGAGAGCGGTCAGATACACGTATCCGTCGCTGTAGCTGACGTCGGACACCACAGTGCCGGCCACAGGATTCTCGCTCGTCCCGTAAGTCTCCCAAAGGACTTCAGCCCTGTAGGGATCATCGATACCAAGAGGGATACGGCTGTTGCCTTTGTAGAGAGCGACAAACTTATACTCCTTGTTGATGGCGGGAGCAATATAGCAGTTGGCTGTCTCGTTGGTGCCGATGACATTGCCAAGGTCGTCCGGCTCCGGAGCGAAATAATCCTCGAGCACGCCGAGATCAAGGATGCGGTTGCGCTGCAGGGAAAGAGTCTTGCGGGAAATAGCGGCGCCGACCCTCTTGCCACTGGCATTGTAGCAACGGAACTCGAATCCGTCTTTATACTCGCCGGGAAGAAGGGAGAGGTAGTAAACGCCATTGCCGTTCTTTGTGCTCACCTTGATCGAAGAGCCGCCGGTGCTGTTCCAGGTAGCGGAAGGCTGGTTGTTTTCGTCGAAAATAACCTGGGCGTCGCCATAAAGCTGGGCCCTGGAACGGCTCTCCACGCGCACATACGCTACGTCCGTACGCTGGATGGTGAATCTCAGCATACTAGTCAGGTTGCTGAAGAACAGACTGCCGCCTTCAAGGTCGGTGGTATGCGCCACGGAGACATGGGCATCACCGAAAGTGCCGTCCTGGCTGGACTTCACGACCTGCGAAAGGATGAAACCGTTGGTTCCCCATTTAGAGGCCGTTGCGCCATAGACTGCGCTCACGTATCTTTCGGCTTCAACAGCGCCGAATTCGGCCTTGGCGCCGTCGGCAGCAACGGTGCGGGTCTGGGCCTGCTCAGCGCCCTGCGTGTAGAAGGACACCTGGTCGCCGGCTTTCCAGATAGTCTGGTCGCCGTCGTCCAGATCCGTCTTGGTGCCGGAGTCCAGATAGCCGACAAAATCATAAGTCCGACGAGGGCCTCCCTCTTCGGAACCGAACTCCTTGGCACAGGATGCCACAAGGAGTGCGACTGGGAGCAGCAAAGCTGCAAATCTAAAAATCCTTTTCATATCATCATAGTTTAAGGGTTACCACTCAAAGTCGCCAACAACATAGTTTTCGGTCGTGCCTTCCGGACCTTCCGGACTCTGGCAGACCAAAGCGTACTCGCGGAGTTCACAGAACTCAAGCGCCGGTGCTGAATAAATACAATTTTTCATAACATGCAAATATAGCACAATTTTATTATTTTACATAACCTGTGACCCAAGTCTCCAGTAAAGGCACCAGCGGTGAACTTGTCACGATCGTCACCTTGAAACGAAGACTTCCGGAACGCAGTTTGCCGGGGACCACGCTCGCCTTGACAACAGTGCTGGACTTGGCTTCCAGAACTTCGGGATACGAGAATTCAAGCCCCTCCCTGCTGGATGAAACCGATTGGATCTTTGCCGTGAAATCCGTAGAATTCAGCAGCACAATATCGACGCTTGCCTGAGCGCCGGAAGCGATTTCGCCAAAGGAAAACTCACTTGCCGCAAGTTTCGGGATGGCTGAAGAGTTTCGCTCTGCTGAAGTGAGGGAGCTGAAATCATCGACTACAATCGTTTCTATCCTGTAAGGGGCGAGAGGCTCACCGTCAAGGACAGGAGTGAAGGAATAAGCGAAAGGTCCGCGGGAGAGAGAATCCGGAATAAAGGAATAAGAAAAGTAGGTCCTTGACACCGGCTCTATTGTTTTACTTGTGTATGATAGGATCAAGCCCGGAGTGATGTCTTTGAACTCGAGCTCGATAGATTTGTCGGAGAAATTGCAGAGTTCCACCCGCCCGTTCTGTTCAGATCCGGAATGCACTACCCCGACCCTGAGAGGATCGTTCTCAATACCGAGTGCGGAGCGACGATAGCGGAAATCAGTGAAGAGAGACTGCGGAGTGTCGTGGATGGAACCCGAAAAGCGGAGGATGTAGGGAGATGACTCCCCATCCACCATCACCGTAATGGATTTATGGAAAGAATCAGTGTAACGCTCGATGTTGTAGAGAGCGGACACCTTGCCGGTGCCACCTGGCGGAACGGCCTCAGTGGTCCAGCTCAGCTGTGTGCATGAACACGAAGCCACGGCGTATGCAATCCTGACGTCGTGGGAAGAAGTGTTCACAAAAGGGAAATCAAAAGCGATTTCGCGCTCCAGCCTCGGGCGGTCCCCAAGATCGAGTTCTGTGGTCTCGAACTGAAGGGCGCCCGGAGCCGGTGCGCAAAAAGCGATCAAAAATGTTAAAAGAACCTTAATCAATTCTTAGAGTGCAGTCTTATCGGATACGGTGCAGGTGAATTCGGATTGATCTGATTTGAAGAGCTAAGGTCCTTGCTGGACTGATAGCCATCCTTGAGAGTCAGGAACCAATGATCACCCACTTTCACAGGATTGAATACAAGTTTCAGGCCACCGTAGAGATACACAAGATCATTCACCCCGGGAGTAGAGAAACTGTAGCGCACGAAAGACCAGCCTTCAGCGGGCATACGAGCGAATCTGGGACGTACAAAATCCTTTGATTCATCTGCAATTCCGTAGAGCACATTGCCTTCAAGCACGTTGAGCATATCCAATGCAGCCTCAGTGTTGTTCTCTTCTATATATGTGAAGAACTTCGTGCCAAGATTGACAACGTCAAGCGTATCCTGCCTGGTCAGCGAAGCTATAAATTCCCTTTCTGCATCCTTGTAGGTCATCACCTTGGGTGAGTTGTTACAAGAAGCAAGGAAGGCTGCAACAAATGCAAAAACAAAAAGATAACGAAATCTCATAAATTATTAGAAAAAATGGCGCGCCTCACAGAGACGCGCCATATTTGAAAGAACTATTAGATTAATTCTGATAGTTGTGCTCAGTACCGTAGACAGGAATCTCGATAGGAGTTGTGAAGGTACCCCATGAGTAGGTCAGGGAAACATCAACGCGGAGCTTGAAGTCTTCTGCATAACCCATGTTGTTGGCATACCAGAACTGATATCCTGCAAGGTTGTTGAGGTCGGTGATGTCGATGTCGATGACATTGGCGGCACCGGTGGTGTTCATGTCGTAGATCTTCGGGTTGGAAGGATCTGCGGGATCGATGATACCGATGATAGCGGCACGGTTGACATCCTTGATCAGGGTGAAGTTGTTGGACTTAGGATCCTTCTGGTTGGTGGCCACGGTGTTGAGGTCAACGCTCAGCTTGGTGAATCCATAGTAGTCGTACCAGTCAACCTGGTGGTTAGCCTCGGTAGCATTGGTCTTGTCGACAGGATTGTAGTAACCCTTCTTGTAGGTCTTGGTCGCAGGATCGTATGCGAAGATCTTGTAGTTCTGCCAGTCGGTAGCGCTGAAGAGAGTTCCGAAAGGAACGCGGGAACCGGTAGCTTCACCATCGACGAGGTAATTCTCGGCGGGGTTGAACTTCAGATACACAGGACGCAGGAAGCGGACGTGGATCTGCTCGACAAGGAGCTCGCAGATATCACCCTGGGTAGCACCCTGTACCTGGGCAACGACATCAACGTTGCAATACAGGAAGTTCTCGGTGAGGTTAGGATTCTCAACCTTCTCCTGAGGGTTGGTGCCCCAGTTGATGAGTTCCTTGGTCACATCGTTGCAGAGGTAGGTGATCACACCGTCGTTGGTGAGGGTGATGGCCTCGGTGGCGTTCCAGTTGAGCTGACCGTCGTTGACCTTGGTCCACTTCTTGCCCTTGACAGTGATGTCCTTGTTGTCAGCGCTGAAGCGATAGAAGTAGGTAGCTCCAGGAATGACAGCGCCGGTGGCAGCAGCAACGATCTTGACCTCGTTCTTGTTGGTGGTGGTGTTCACCAGCCAGTCGTCATCGATATCCTTGTCGAAGAGGGTAACTGCAGGCGAGTTGGCGGTGCCGCCCTTGATCCAGGTGAGAGGGACGCGGACGTTGTTACGGATGGTAGCCATGCCGAGGTCGGTCTTGGCGTCGTTGGGATACTTGAAGTTCAGATCGTCGAACCAGTACACCTCGTTCTTCTTGATGAACTTGACAGCAGGCTTGTCGCCAACCTTGAAGGTAAGGCCAATGTAGACGTGATCGGGCTTGCCGTTGAGGGTGCTGCCGGCGTTCTTGGTGAAGTGGGCGTAGAGAGTCATGGTCTTGCCGACACCGATATTCTCAGCCTGTGCCTTGTTGACGGCGAGCTTGAAGATATCGTTCACACCAGTAATGTCAGCATCGCCGGTAGAAGCGTTATCCTTGGTGTAGGTCACCTGACCATAGTTGTCTTTGTGGTCAGACCTGCTGTCGTTGAGCTTCATTGTGCCATCAGCCTGCTTGTAGTAGGTCTTGTCAGCCTCCCAGGTGTAGTTGCCACGGAAGTCATTGAAGGTCATCTGGAGACCATCCTCGAGGATCTGGTAGGACATATCGTACCACTTGGTCTCGTTGGCGATCAGAGCGCAAGCATAACCGATTTCGCCGAAGTCCTTGAGCTGGAGAGTCACAGGAGGAACGACCACGGGATCTTCAACCTTGCGGTCGATCCTGATCTTGAAGTAACCTGCGAGAACGATGTTGTTGGAGGTCTTGTCGGTGTCGACGAGGGTGACGAGCACGATAGGACGACGGCCGACAGCGGAGATACCTTCGATGCTGTTGGTCTTGGTGATCTTCTCGACGGTCCAGCCGTTACCGGCGGCGTTGGTCTTAGCAAATGCAGGGAAGAAAACCTTCTGGTTTGCAGGGATGATACCGAATGCATTCTCGGAAGTCACGTTGGAACCGACGGTGTAGTCGATGAGTTCGTAACGGAGGTCGAGGTTGGGGTACTTCTGCTGGAGCTCAGCAAGAGTGGTGATCTTGTCGTTGTCCCTGACGTGGACACCGATGAAGTCCAGAGGGAAGCCGGCTTCGCCGTACTTGTCGTACTGAACGGGCACGCTTGCAGCGTTCTCGGCAGCTTCACCAGCGGACTCATAAAGCATCTTCTTGTCATTGGGTGCGGTGAGGACGGGAGTACCGGCGCACTGCTTGGCTGTGTAGTTCACAGTCGGAACGAATGCAAGGTGCTCGAGGACCTCGGGAGCAGCCACGACAGCAGCGTAATCGGAAGTGGTGATCTTGTTGTCGTTGGTCTTGTCAGATGCATAGAGGCTCATCACGGAGACAACATACTGTGCAGGAGCGGTAGGAGTAGCAGCAACAGTAGGATTGAGCTCGTTGGCGTTGTTGATCTTGAACTTGACGGAAGCGATGTTGGTGTTCTTGCGGCTCACGCCCTTGAACTCGGCGCTCCACTTGGGGGCTCCGGCCTTCACGTCAACATAGTCGCGATCCAGGCAGTTGAAGCCCCACTGACCGACTGCGGTCTCGAACTTGAATGCCTGAGGATTCACGTGGTAGTCTGCGGTCTCGACAGCACCGAATGCGTAAGGAACAGTCTGACGATTCACGAGGAGATCGATGGGAGCGTTCTTTGCCTTGACGCTGTAGGTACCCTGGTCTTCGAAATCGGTACCGGTTGCGGTGCCGGTGACGTTCTGATAGAGACCATCGAGATAGTGATAATAGAGGGCCTCAATACCACCATAGTAGAACTGAGGGATGGTGACGATGCTTGCGAGAGTTGCATCAAGGCTGAAAACGACCTGGCCGTTGGGAGCATCCTTCACGTTGAAGAGGGTGAGGGTGTTGCCAGCGGTGTCCCAGACAGCGGTGATAGGCTTCTCACCGTTGGGGAAGACAGCCTGTGCCTGCACGGGATCGTACTTCTTGCCGGTCTCGCCGTTGTACTTGACAAAGCTGAGAACGCCATTGACTTCTTCGACAGCCCAGAAATCTCCGTCCTTGCCGTCGGTGCCGTCCTTGCCGTCCTTACCTTCGGCTTTGAAGGCCTGCTTCACACCGTCAATGTACCAGAAACCGTCGGTGCCGATAGTAACGACGCTGCCGTCCTTACCGTCCTTGCCGTCCTTTCCGTCCTTGCCGTTGGTGCCGTTCTTGCCGTTGGTGCCGTCCTTGCCGTTGGTGCCGTCCTTGCCGTTGACGCCATCTTTGCCGTCCTTGCCATTGGTACCGTTGGTGATGTTGTAGGTCTGGTCGGTGCCGTCCTTAGTCACAACGATAGCGATACCGTTGGAAGTAGGGGTAACGCTCTTGAGCACGGAGCCATTCTTGATGGCGTTGCTCAGACCGTCAATCTGACTCTGGAGCTCGCCGACCTTAGTCTGAAGTGCGGCGATCTCAGTGCCATAATCTTTGGTACATCCGGTCAAAAGTGCTGCGCCAGCGATGGCGAACACAATTGCGAATCTAAAGATTTTTTTCATACACAAATTGTTTAAAAGTTAATTATTAAAAAATTTTATGTTCTAGGGTTTAGTAACCTTGCCAAATGGTTTCAAGTCCAAAAAGGGTACAATACCCTCTTCGCCACGAAACCTAATAACGTGCAAATGTATATAGAAAAAAATTCTTGTGCAACTATTTTTTAAAAAATTTTACATCCCGACCCCTTCCAGAGGGCGCCGGGATGCAAATTTCAGCTAAATATATAAGGTAGTCACTTAGAAATACTCCGAGAACACCACGTCAAGCTGGTCCCAGGTGACGTTGCGTATCACCATGATGAAGTTCGGAAACTTGAGCGTCAGCCTGACTTTGCCGTCGGGATAGCTCTGTATTTCCGCATCTCCCTCCTTGTAGTGCATGCTGCCGGTCTCCTTACCCTTGAGCTGGCGGCGGATTTCGGGATAGTACTCGTCTCCGACCTCGCGCCTCAGGCTTTTGGGCAGGAACTTGTTGAAGGTCTTCAGCTTCGTGAGCGTCATGGTCATATTGATCTTGGCGTAGCGGTGGCTGAAGTCGATCATGGGCTCATCGACGGAATCCTTGCGCTTCTGGGCGGATGACCCGGAGCAGGGAATCACGACGGCGAGCGTCAGCAGCAGTAAAAGTAACTTCTTATACATTTATATTATATAACTATGCGTTCTGCTTGATTGCAGCCTGGGCCGCGGCGAGGCGGGCGATAGGCACGCGGAAAGGAGAGCAGCTCACGTAGTCCACGCCGATGCGGTTGAAGAAGTACACGGAATCGGGATCGCCGCCGTGCTCGCCGCAGACGCCGCACTTGAGGTCGGGACGCTTGCTGCGGCCGCCCTGGATACCCAGTTCGACGAGCTTGCCGACGGCCTTCACGTCGATGGTCTGGAACGGATCGGCGTCGAGGATCTTGTTGCCGAGATAGTCGCCCATGAAGGTGCCGACGTCGTCGCGGCTGAAGCCGAAGGTCATCTGGGTCAGGTCGTTGGTGCCGAAGCTGAAGAACTCGGCGGTGCGGGCCATACGGTCGGCAGTCAGGGCTGCACGCGGGATTTCGATCATGGTGCCGAACTTGAAGTCGAGGACCTCGCCGGTTGCGGCTTCCACTTCTGTCTTGATCTTCACGCAGATAGCCTTCTGGAAGCGGAGCTCACGCTCGGAAATGGTCACGGGGATCATGATTTCGGGGATGGGGTGGAAGCCCTCGCGCTGAAGCTCTGCCTCGGCGGTGAAGATAGCCCTGTACTGGGTCTCGGCGATGAGGGGATAAGTCACGTGGAGACGCACTCCGCGGTGACCCATCATCGGGTTGACCTCGTGGAGGTTCTCGCCGCGCTTCTCGATGTCGTCCACGGAAATGCCGAGCTCGTTGGCAAGCTCGAGTTCCTTCTCCTTGCCCTTCGGGACGAATTCGTGGAGGGGCGGGTCGAGCAGGCGGAAGACCACCGGCTTGCCGTCCATGATCTTCAGGGTGCTCTTGACGGAAGCCTTCATGAACGGCTCCAGCTCGTCAAGGGCGGCCTTGCGCTCCTCATTGGTGTCGGAAAGGATCATCTTGCGGAGTTTTGCGAGAGGAGTCTCGGAATTCTTGCCGTAGAACATGTGCTCGATACGGAAGAGGCCGATACCCTCGGCGCCGAAGGAAAGGGCGCGGGCGGCATCCTCGGGGGTGTCGGCATTGGTGCGGATTCCAAGACGGCGGAACTTGTCCACTATTTCCATGAAACGGATGAAGAGAGGATTCTCGCTGGCGTCCATGGTGTCGAGCTTGGTGGCATAGACGTAGCCCTTGGAGCCGTTCAGGGAGAACCAGTCGCCTTCCTTATAGGTCTCGCCTCCGAAGCTCACGCTCTTGGCGGCAAGGTTGATCTTCATGGATTCGCAGCCCACGATGCAGCACTTGCCCCAGCCACGGGCCACGAGGGCTGCGTGGGATGTCATACCGCCGCGGGTGGTCAGGATACCTGCAGAAGCACGCATGCCTTCGATGTCTTCGGGGGAGGTCTCTTCGCGGATGAGAATCACCTTGCGGCCTGCCGCAGCGGCCTCCATAGCGGCCTCGGAAGTGAAGACGATGGTGCCGACGGCTCCGCCCGGAGATGCGGGAAGGCCCTTGGCCACGACCTGGGACTTCTTCTCGGAAGCGGGGTCGAGAATGGGGTGGAGGATTTCGTCGAGCTGGGCGGGAGACACGCGGAGAACGGCCTCCTTCTCATCGATCATACCTTCGGAGAGCATGTCCATAGCCATCTGCAGGGCGGCTATGCCGGTGCGCTTGCCGATACGGCACTGGAGCATCCAGAGCTTGCCTTCCTGGATCGTGAACTCGATATCCTGCATATCATGGAAGTGCTCTTCCAGGCGCTTGCGGATGCCGTCGAGCTCTGCATAGACCTCGGGCATTGCGGCCTCGAGGGACTGCAGGTGCTTGTTGTGCTCGGTCTTGGTGGCTTCGTTCAGGGGGTTCGGGGTGCGGATACCGGCCACGACGTCTTCGCCCTGGGCGTTGATAAGCCACTCACCGTAGAACTTGTTGTCGCCGGAGGCCGGGTTGCGGGAGAATGCAACGCCGGTAGCGGAGGTATCACCCATATTGCCGAAGACCATGGACTGCACGTTGACAGCGGTGCCCCAGTCATCGGGTATCTTCTCGATGCGGCGGTAGGCGATGGCGCGCTTGCCGTTCCAGGACTTGAACACGCCGCCGATGGAACCCCAGAGCTGATCCTGGGCGGTGTCGGGGAATTCCACTCCAAGGACTTCCTTCACCTTCACCTTGAACTTTTCGCAGAGGTCCTTGAGCTCGTCTGCGGAAATCTCGGTGTCGGACTTGTAGCCGCGGGACTCCTTGAGCTCTTCCATCATGCGGTCGAGCTGCTGGCGTATGCCCTGGCCGTCCTCGGGCTCGATGCCCTCGGCTTTCTCCATGACCACGTCGGAGTACATCATGATGAGGCGGCGGTAGGCGTCATAGACGAACCTGGGGTTGCCGGTCTTCTTGATCATTCCGGGAAGGGTCTCGGAGCAGAGGCCGATATTGAGGATGGTGTCCATCATGCCGGGCATGGAACTGCGGGCGCCGCTGCGGCAGCTGACCAGAAGGGGATCTGCGGGATCGCCGAACTTCTTGCCCATCATCTTTTCGGTGGCTTCGAGGGCCGCCGCAACTTCCTTCTTAAGCTCATCGGTGTAGCCGCCGCCGAGTTCATAATACTCTGCGCAGCATTCAGTCGTGATGGTGAAACCGGCCGGGACGGGCATCCCGAGCTTGCTCATTTCCGCAAGGTTGGCACCCTTGCCGCCGAGGAGTTCCCTCATTGATCCGTCGCCTTCTGCGGTCTTTCCGCCGAAGCGATACACTCTTTTCTTGTTTTCGAACATATTGATTTGTGGTATAAATGTATTTTAAAACAGGTCGCGAATATAGCACTATTTTTCCGTTAACGCAAACGGCATCAGCTACAACAGTTTTGCAGCCAGGTCGGAAAGCGGGCTCCGCTCTCCCTTGCGCAGGAATACGTGCTGGAAAAGTTTCTGGCCGGCCAGCTTCTCGGCAATGTGGGAAAGGCCGTTGGTCCACTGGTCCAGGTAGGGCTGGTCGATCTGGAACACGTCGCCCGTGAAGACCATCTTGGTGCCTTCACCGGCACGGGTGATGATGGTCTTTATCTCGTGCGGGGTGAGGTTCTGGGCCTCATCGATGATGAAGAAACATTTGCCCAGCGAGCGGCCGCGGATGTAGGCCAGGGGCTCGATTATGAGCTTTTCCATCGTGAGCATGGCATCGATGCGCTGGGCCTCGCGGGAGCCGGGGCGGAATTTTTCCTTGATGACGTTGAGATTGTCCATCAGCGGCTGCAGGAAGGGGCTCATCTTGCTCTTCTGGTCGCCCGGCAGGTAGCCGATGTCCTGGTTGCCAAGGATGACGGTGGGACGGGAAAGGATGATCTGGTCGTAGTCGCGCTCCTGCTCGAGGGCGGAGGCAAGGGCGATGAGCGTCTTGCCGGTGCCAGCGCCTCCGGTCAGGGCCACAAGGTCCACCTTGGGATTCAGGCAGGCGTCGATGGCCATCTTCTGTTCGTCGTTACGGGGGCGTATTCCGCATGCCTCGCGGGTCTTGATAAGAACGATCTTGCCTCGGTCGGCATCGAAGCGGGCGCATACCGTGCCGGAATCCGAGTCCTCGGGACGGGCTCCGCCTGCCGCGCCCTCTTCCCAGCTGAACTTGAAAAGCTGGTTGGCCTCAGGCCTGGAGTCCTGCACCGACTGCCAGTCGATTGCCGAGTCGGGGCCGTAGCAGAGAGCCTGCATCAGGCTGGAATCCAGGGTTTTGCGCAGCACCTCGTGGAGCCGTTCGTCGAGTTTGCCGTCATCCACCCTGTCGGTCAGGTAGTCCTGCACCGCCATTCCGGCGGCCTTGGCCTTCAGGCGCAGGTTCACGTCCTTGGTCACGAGGGCCACGAAAGTGCCGGGATGGGTGTCGCGCACCCACATGGCCGTGGACAGAATGCGGTGGTCCTGGATATCGTCCTTGAAAAGCTCGGCAAGATCTTCGGGGAAGGGATGGTTCGGCTCCACCTTGATGCGTCCGAGGCCGGGGCCGATGGGGACGCCGTTCTTGCCGAAGGTCTTTCCGTTCGTGATTTTGTCCAGTTCGCGCATAAATCCGCGGGCGTGGTAGGCCAGCGTGTCGTTGCCTTTCTTGAATTTGTCGGCCTCTTCAATGACGGCAGTCGGGATCACGAGGTCGTTGTCCTTGAACTGCCGTATGGCCTTGTGGTCGTGCAGGATGACGTTGGTGTCGAGCACGTAGATCTTTGGTTTGCCCATATTTGTCAGTCTTCCCCTTCAGCGTTCTGCATCAGGGATTCAAGTATAGTCTGTATGCCGGTTTTGGCGGATGCTTCAAGGTGGATGCGGCCGTCGGGGGAAGGATGGCCCAGCGGGAAGAAGGCCACGTCCTGAAGAAGGAGTTCCGCGTCGATGTAGTCAAAATCCATGTCCCGTATCTGCACTATGGCGCCCGGCACCTCTGAGAAGAGGATACGCACCTGGTCGCTTTCGCCGCAGGCCTGCATGATGCCGGAAATGTCGGCAACCGTGCCGATGCCGCCGCGGGTCATGCGGTGCAGGGCGGTGTAGAGGCCGCCTTCACCCACCGTGGATGCGCTCAGCAGCACGCCGTCCTCGGCAAGTTCACGCACCACTTCGAAGCAGTCCATCAGATAGTCCCCGTCCGTGACCTGGGGAGCCGTACCGCCCCTCAGGCCAAGGGATCGGGCCAGCATCGAGCCGCCGAGCCGGTAGTCGGACGTGTCGAAAGGCACATAGACCACCCAGCTGCGGGAGTCGGGATGCAGCAGGTCGTCCACCAGGAGCGGCGCGCCTGAGAAAGGGGTGGCGAACTGGACGTCGAAATCCCCGGGTTCGCATGTGTAGCGGCGCAGCGACAGGCGAAGGTTGTCGATGTAGTCCGCTGCCGCCTCGACGGAACGGTAGAATGCAGCCATATCCCCCACTCTGTCGGGATTGAAATGCCATTTTGCCGTGAGCGGAAGGTCGTCCAGCTTGAAGTTTCCGCTGCGCCACATGGTGTCGATAAGCGCGTATGCAATCCTGGAACGGGTGCAGGAATCGGCAAACGGCACAGACGCCTGCGGCCCGACGGACAGCACCGACTTCAGGTAGCCGTCTGTCCCGGAAGGGTCGAGGCAGATCGAGCCGGGGGGCGGGTCGAGGCTCTCATCGAGCACGGTGCCGCCTTCGTCCACGCTTTCCGGCGCCTTCTCTGACACGGACGCAAGAATCTCCGCAGGGGTCAGTTCCTGCGGGATTCCGTCGATTATGAATTTCGAGTTTAAGAACATTACTTCTTCGAGATTATCGCTTCCCTGCCGTCGTCGTTGGCGCGATAGTGGGGAGCGTAGAGCGATTCAATCTCCACTGCAGGAGTCTGGAAAGATCCTTCCTGGGTCACGAAGAACTCCTCAGTGATGGTGGTGTACTCTTCAGGGTAGCTGTCGAACCAGTACTCCGTCTTGTCGGAGAGGACGTTACGGTAGCCCTGGGGGCTGAAACTCCAGCCGCCGTAGCTGTAGGGCTTGAGCCACCAGCCATAATGGCCGGAAAGCTGGCGCACAGGGCGGAAGGAAGCGGGACGGGGCACTGTGACACGCACGAAACTGCGGTTCTCCTCGTTCCAGATTTTGTATTGAGCCGTCACGCGGTCGCCGACGCGAAGTTCGTCCCCGTCTGAGACCTGGCGGCCGTCCACGAAGAATATCCTGCTGATCTTGAAGCCGTTGCCCGACGCCTTGACTTCGGGGAAAGGCTTGGTGAAACTGGCGGATAGCAGCACCACTTTGGTGGCCAGGGTCTCGGGCGTGCCGCGCAGCACGGAGGATATCGCCTCGATGTAGGCGGCGTCGGTGTCCCACTGCTGGGTCTCTTTCTGCACCATTATCCACAGCCTTATGCCTTCGGCGATTTCCGTGGCCCGGGCGGCATACTTGGGAGCGGGCTCAGCAGCGGCCGCATTGGTCAGGAGATCGCACAGCAGCGAATGGGCATACAGTTCGCTCTCCATCAGGCCACGCCAGGGCATCACGGCATTGGGATAGTAGAAGCCGCCGGAGCGATGCTCCACGGCATACTGGAGGAGCGATTCCACGTCGGCATCCAGCGAACGCACGAGGCATTTGCGGATATGGATGCCCCAGGCCTTGGCAAGATCCTTTCCGCCCGGCAGCTGCACGAGCGACTGGAGGGTGCGAAGGCGCCTTGCCTTGGCAAGTATCTGAGCGTTCAGGCCCCGGACCTTCTTCGGCACGAGGTATTCCTTTGCGCTCTTCTTGAACTCCCTGAGGGCCTTGCCGGCGGGCACTTCGAAGGGCACCTGAGGATAGAGTGCACGGGTCTGCAGGTAGAGTCCGAGGGAAATTCCGCCCCACCAGGAAGGCATGTCGGAGCGGCTGAAGTAGATGTCGTCCAGATACTTGACGGCAGCGGTGACGTCCACCGAGCCGGTGTCCTGCCCGGGCATCGCCGCAATCCGCTGAAGCACGGCAGCGGTGATCACAGGCGAGGACTCCATGCCCTCGAACCAGGCAATGCCGCCGCTGCGCTCGTTCTGGCAGGCGGAAATCTTGTCCCAGATATCCTTCAGCTCTCCGTCGGACAGGCCGGGAGCGCCGAGCCTGCGGGCGAGAACATTGGAATAGTAGGCCTCCGTCAGGTCCAGCACGTTGCCGCTCCTGGGGCTGACCTTGTCGGGAATCGCAGCCTTGATCATATCCAGGATGCTGCGTTCCACGGGCTCGATCGCCGAGGCATCCACATTCACGAAGAGGCTGCGCAGTCCCGCGATCAGCTCTTCCCTGTCGGCTCCGGCCTTGAGGAGGGCGGAATGCGCTTCGGTCAGGGTCTGAAGAGCCACCTTCACGGGTACGGCCACGAACATGGCGTCGGACCCCTGGTCGCTGTCGTCGGCCACGAAGTTGGCCAGCACGCCGATCTTGTCGAATCCGGAAGGCACGTCGAAGCTCACGTCGAAGGGCTTGGAACCGCCTGCAGGGATGGTCACGCGCTCGGTCTTTGTGGCCAGCACGTGGGCAGTCTTATAGTCGGGACCGTCGTAGAAGCGAATGGCCACACGGCCGGAAACGGGCTTCTCAAGGTTGTTGGAAAGGGTCACAAGGGCGGTGTAGCTGTCGCCTGCATAGAGGAACTGGGGCTCCACGACCGACACTTTCACCGGGATGGAAACCTTCATCTCCTTGCGCTCCACCGTGTTGAGCATACCCGCCGCGTGGGCGAAGAACTGCACATAATATGTAGAAAGGCGGTCGGACCCCTTGCAGGTGAATTCGATCAGGCCGTCTTTATCCGAGCGCAGATGGGGCTCCCAGGCCATCGTGGCTGCGAAATTGTCGCGCACGTGGACTTCCTGGGGGGCCTTTTCCGCCTGCATGGATTCATTGGAGGCCATGCTGTCCTCAAGCATCACCGCCTCCTCCATGACTGCTCCCTGGGCCCTGCGAAGCGGCCTCCCGCCCGCCGCGGCTCCCATCGCCTTGGTCTCATAGACTTCATCGAAGTAGTAGCGGGAGCCGTTGAAACCACATTCCTTGCGGTAGCTGATGCGGGCTTCCGGCCTGCGGCTGGGATATACCTCATACCAGATATTGGATTCGATGGTCTCCGTGGCCTTGTCGAACACGGCGGCGGCGCACTCCACTCCGGCTGCAGTGCGGATTAGGAACCTGCATTCCTGCCCGGGGGTGGCGCTGTCGACGAAGCGTTCGAAAGTGAACGGCAGTTCCTTGCGGATGACAGGCAGCTTTATGCTGCGGGAATAAGAGTAGACGTTGCCGTTCCGGAAATACAGGACCGTCAGCGTGAGGTTCTCGGAGTACTCGGGCTTGCGGGAATAGCCTATTGTCTTGAGGGAACCCGGCTTGCCCTGTACGCCGTCAAGATAGACGATCTGCTTTTCCAGGATCACGTTGCCGCTGCCGGCAAGCTCCACGACTGCCCAGACGGGACCGTCTGTCGCGCCCACCTGTATGGCTATATCTTCGCCTCCAAGCTCCTTGAAGAAGCACTGCACCGGCATATCGAGGGCGGTGTCGGAGTCGGTGGCCTTGACCAGGGTGTATTTGACGTTCTGGACGCGCTGCTTGCCTTTGGCATCGTTGGCCGTGACCACGGCCTCGACCAGATACAGGCCGGACGGATGCCCCTTCAGGCTCACGTCCACAGTCTCCTGGGAACCGGTGGTCCCGCTGGCCACGACCTTGCTTCCGTACTTGACGGTGTACCTGATTTCCAGGTTCTTGCGGACGTATCCACCGGTGTTGAAAGTCAGCCGGGCGAAGTCGTCGCGAACAATCCAGTTGCCGTGGCCTGCCTCCGGCGCCTTGCCGGGTATCAGCGTGTAGGTGCCTTCGACCCTGTTTTCGAGATTGATATCCAGGGGCAGGTACTCATAGGCGAAGCGGCTTGTCTGGAAGTCCAGGGTTTCTCCGGTCGCATCCACGATCGTGACGCTTATGGGGAAGTAGTTGCGGTAGTTGGAGCCGGTCTGGAACTCAAATGAGAAAGTGCCGTCGCCCCCGATGGCAAGGTCCTCGCCTTCAATGACTTTCTCAAGTCCCCTGACGCTGTAGTAGGCCCGGGCGCTGCCTATGGAGTGGCCGGAATAGGCCTTGACCTTGCCGGAAACGCGTATCTTGTCGCCGGTCAGGTAGAGGGTGTTGTCGGGATCGAAGGTCAGTTCGAAGGTGGGCAGCACAAACTCATCCACCCTGAGGTCGCGGGAGGCGAGGGGGGTGTCGGATTTATCCCGATAGATTCTCAGGGAATAGTAGCCGCCACGGTCGCCACCCACGAGCTCGAAAGCTCCGGAGACAGCACCCATATCATTGGTCTTTAACTTTTTAGACTCGAGCTCGCGGCCTTTGGGATCGAACAGCTTTGCCGTCACCTCCACTCCTTCGGGAGCAAGTTTGTACTCGTAGGTGCCGGAATAGAGCACGGCCTTGAACTGCACGGTCTCGCCGGGATTGAAGGCACCGCGGTCAGTGATGAGGACGGCGTGGGAAATATCGATTTCCTTGTATTCACGCACCTCGCCGGGATGGGGCGAAGAGACGGATATATTCTGGGAGAGGCGCAGGCGGCCGCCGTCCACGCAGCGGGCCTGCAGCTGGTAGTAGTGGTACTTGGAGTTGAAATTGGAGCGTATCGGCTCAGGCAGGGCGGTGAAGCCGTCCAGCTTGAGGTCCTTGACTTCGGCCACCTTCTTGTCGTCGCCGTCATTGAGCACGAAGTCGCACTTTTCCAGGGGCTTGCCCGTCCAGTAGTCGGCCACGAAAGCGCCGTAGCCGTCCTTGTCGGCGCGCACGGCAACGGAAAGGGTGTACTTGTCGAAGCGGACCCTCTCTTCGCAGTCGCCGGACTTGCAGAGGATGACGTAGGAGCCGTCGTCGATGTCTGGGAGCTTGTATTTGAGCACGTCCGTACGATAGTAGCTGCCGGTCTTGTTGGTCACCGGGGCGTCATAGACGGGCTTGTCTTTGTCGTTCAGGACCGAAATCCTGAATTCCTTGACGTTGCGCAGCGTTATCGTGGCTTCGTCGTTGCTCACGCTGCAGTCGATGGAACGGGAGTCCAGGGTCTTGACAAGGTCTGCGACTGCCGTGCAGCAGTCAGCTATCCTGGCTTCACTCCCGGTGAATGCCTTGCGGTCTTTCTCGAAGGCGGAGCACTTTTCGCGCAGCGCCTTGTAGTCGTCGGATGTGGTGGACTTGTCCTTTGACAGATTGCTGAATTCGGTGGAAAGCCTCCTCTGGCGGGCCATTAGCGCGACGGCCTTGCCCTTGTGCTTCTCGGCATAATCGCCGTAGCGGGCGTAGGCGGCGCTGGAGCTGAGCCGCTCTATCTCGCTGAACTCCAGGAACTCCGCCATGGGATACCTGTCTTTGAAATACTCCTTTGCGGGGCCGGGGACGCCTGTCATCCCCAGGTTCCAGAGAGCGTACTCGTAGTCGTTGGAAAGCAGCGGCAGAAGGGCGCCGGAGAAAAGCTGGCCGGTGATCCTGCCGTCGCGACGGTGGAACTCCGGATTGAAAGTTTTCTCCAATGCCTCCTTGTGCTCACTTACATACCGACCGGCTTCGGCGCTGCTCCAGAGATGCCTGCGGTGGAAGAACACCACCACCGGCTCACCGAAGGCGTCGATGGCTTTTTCCATATCCTGCTGGGCGGCACTGCGGTCTTTCCAGTTCACATTGGAGCGCACGCTGACCGCTTCATTGACGGCGCAGTAGAAATCCCAGCCAAGATGCCTGGCTTCGGCCTCTTTCCTTATGGCGTCAAGGGCCTGGAGCTGGTCCTGGGGCTTGTCTGCGTCTGCTGCTTTTTGATAGACTTTCCACAGGCTGACAAGCGTGTGGCCCTGGGAGTCTTTGGTTTGAGAGAAAGACATCAGTGATACGAGGATTAGTGTCAGTGTCAGTGTTATTCTTTTCATACGCTTCCCAAATATGAAACGGCTTCCGCTACCACGAAAGTGCTTCCGCCAATATAAACTATCGGGTCGAGACCGTCCCGGGCAAGGGCATCGGCGCGTGAAAGGGCCGCTTCCACGCCGGCGGCGACAGATCCTGACTCCGTAAAGTTAAGGTTTTTCAATTTCAATGCCAAATCTTTGACAGGCATCGCCCTTTCTCCGGCCGGAGCCACCAGAAAATATTCGGCCTCTTGCGGCATCAAAGCCACAATGCTTCCAATATCCTTATCTGCCATTACTCCGTAGACCACAAGGAGTGGTCTGCTGCGCAGACCCATTCTCAGGCGGGAGAAGTTTTCGGCGAGGGCGGGAGGATTGTGGGCTATGTCACAGATAACCAGCGGCTTGCGGTTGAGCACCTCCCAACGGCCCCTGAACCCGGTCATCCGCGCGGCGCAGCGTATGCCCTCTTCAGTGCCGCTGATGCCGAGTATGGAAAGCGCAGCCCACACGGTGCGGAGATTCATCTCCTGACAAGGGCCATCCAGGTCGGGGGCAAGGCCTTGAGGTACGGCGTAATCCTCGGCATAATGGAGCGGAGAGCCCTTTTCGGCCGCTATTCGCTCGAAAACCGGCTGAGTCTCCGGGTCACGTCCCCAGACCAGGGCCGGCACGCCGGGCTTGAAGATTCCGGCTTTCTCAGCGGCAATCTCAGCCCTCGTGCCGCCCAGAAGGGCGCAGTGGTCAAGGCCTATGGATGTGATGACGCTGATTTCGGGAGTGATGACGTTCGTGCTGTCCAGGCGCCCGCCGAGGCCGGTCTCGATGACGGCATAATCAACCCCCTGCCGGGCAAACCACCAGAAAGCCATTCCCGTGGTCACCTCAAAGAAAGAAAGCCCGTCCCTGTCGTACTTCTCCAGAAACTCCACAACTTCTTCTTCAGGTATCATCCGGCACCAGTCTGAAGGCCCGGGGACTGATAGGGTATCAGAACCGTGGCCGCCCGTGGCCGCGTGAACGGGAGGGGCCCACAAGCGGAGCGCAGTGGGAGGGATGAGCGAAGCGAAGTTCTGAGACCCGCAGTCCCCGGGCCGCTCTATTACCTTGATACGTTCCCGGAAATCGATAAGGTGCGGGGAGGTGTAGAGGCCGGTGCGGGAGCCGGAAGCGGCGAGGGCGGCCGCCAGCATCGTGCATACGGAACCCTTGCCGTTGGTGCCGGCCACGTGGATGCTGCGGAAACGGCGCTCCGGGTTGCCCAGGAAGGCGGCATAGTCCAGCATCTGCCCGATACCGGGCTTGTAGGCGTCGGGACTGAACCCGGCCGTCTGCACGCTGCGGTGCCGCTCGAACAGCGAAGCTATGACCTGGCCGTAATCCATCAAAGGTAGGTGCAGAAATAGTCGGTGAACTTCAGATAGAGATGCTCACGCCACTTGCCGGTGACGTTGTGCTCGTTGCAGGGATAGGGGAAGTAGTCGGCGAGGACGTTGTGTTCCACGCAGGACTGGATGAAACTCAGCGAGTTGATGGGCAGCACCGTGGCGTCCTCCATGCCCTGGCAGATCAGCAGCCTGCCCTTCAGGCGCGGAGCCTTGTCCACCAGCGAGGTCTGGGCAAAGCCCTCCGGATTGGTCTCAGGATTGTCCATATAGCGCTCGCCGTACATGATTTCATACCACTTCCAGTCGATCACGGGACCGCCGCAGACCGCCACCTTGAAGGTGTCAGGGAAGGAGGTCGCAAGCGTGATGGTCATGAAGCCGCCGTAGCTCCAGCCGGACACGCCTATGCGCGCCTCATCCACCCAGCCCTCGGCTATCAGCTGCCGCAGGCCCTCCATCTGGTCAGCGCTCTCGGCCTGCCCGCAGCGGCGGTTGATGGCCTTTTCGAAGGCAGCGCCGCGGTTGCTGGTGCCCCTGTTGTCCTGGACATACATGACGTAGCCCTTCTGCGCCATCAGCAGCTCCCAGTAGCGTATGCCGCCCAGCCAGCTGTCAGTGACCATCTGGCTGTGGGGGCCGCCGTAGACATAGACGATCACCGGGTACTTCTTCAACGGGTCGAAACCGGCGGGCTTGATGAGGCGGTAGTAGTTGACATATTGAGGGTCGGCGGAAGGCACGGTGCCGAATTCCACCGACACTGGAGCGACATCCTGCAGGGGCCGGGGGCTCTCGTCCAGCAGCTCGAGCAGCTTGCCGTCGGCGCTGCGAAGCTCGGTGCGGCCGGGCATGTCCACTGCGCTCCATCGGTCGATGAAACGCCTGCAGTCGGGGCTCATCCGGATGCGATGGAGGCCGCTGCCTTCGGTGAGCCGCTGCGGGGCGCCGATACGTATCTTATTGAGCACTTGCGCCTTGCGACCTGCTTTGAGGCGGCTCAGACGGACGCGGAAAAGATGGCTTTCGACCGGGGAGACCTCGGCGGAGGTATAATATACGTACTCCCCGTCATTGGCCACGTAGGAGACGTCCGCTCCACATGGGGTCAGCCGCCTGATGCCGCCCTGTAGGTCGCAGAGGTAGAGCTGGCGGTAGCCGTCGCGGTTGTCGGTGCGGTAGATGAAGAAATCCGTGCCCTCGATGAAGCGTACACCGTCCCGCGGCTCCACCCAGGCGTCGTTGGCCTCCTCCAGAAGGGTGCGGACCAGACTTCCGTCGGAAGCCCTGTAATGCTGGAGCTTCACGTGGTGCTGAGAGCGGTCCACGACCTGCACCAGCACTCCCCCGCCGTCGGGCGTCCAGGACACTCCGGCAATATAGCGGTCATCCTCGAACTCGTTGATTTTCAAAGTGCTGACCACATTTCCGAGGGTGTCGCACACACAAAGCTCAACCCGCTCCGAACTCATCCCGTTCATAGGGTACTTCACGCTTTTCAGGCTGCCCGTGCGGGACCTTACGTCCAGCAGCGGAAACTCGGAGACAGCGCTCTGGTCCACCCTGTAGACAGCAAGCAGGGAGCCGTCCGGGGAAGGGTACCAGCCCCTGTCGATGCCGAACTCGTTGCGCGAAGGCACGATGCCGTATTTGACTTCCGGATTCATGGACACGGGAAGCTTCGGAGCCTTTACGGCACGGGCAGGGTAGCTCTCCACCACCTGCGAGTCTTCAGACCAGAAGACACGTCTCGCCTTGGGAGTGAGCCCTCCGCTGACGAGGTCTTTGCAACTTATGGTTCTGCCCCCTTCGGAGCCCACGGACACGCTCTTGAGCACGGTGCGCTGCGACTGCTGCTGCGCCCCGGCCGGCTGCAGGCACAGGACGGCCGCCAGTCCGGCAATTAATAATAATTGGTATTTCATACAAATACAAAGATGAAAAATTATTGCTATTTTCGCAAGAAAATCAGACCCCGATTACATGAGAAAGGTTTTGTTCATTTTGCTGGCCGCATGCCTCTCCCTGACGGGCCGGGGGCAGGGCCGCGATGCATTCGAAGAGATACGCCAGGACCCCGGAAGAGCCGGCACCGTGCACTATATGTACAACCACGACATCCCCGCCTGCGCCAAGGCGCCCGCAGGATACAAGTCGTTCTATATCAGCCATTACGGACGCCACGGAGCGCGCAACCACTCCTCTGATTCCGATTTCGACGCGCTGTATTCCCTGCTCACCGCGGCCCGCGACAGGGGCCTGCTGACCGAAAGGGGCGAAGAGCTTCTGCGCCGCTATGAGCCGGCCTACGAAGTGCTGCGCGGCCGCGGCGGCGACCTGTGCGACCGGGGCTTCGAACAGCAGTTCAAGATAGCCCGCAACATCTACAGGGCCCACAGGCATCTGTTCCGCAGGAACGCCCGCGTCGACGCCGTATCCACCTATGTGCCCCGCTGCATACTCACTATGTCCGCCTTCACCGACCAGCTCGCCAGGGAGAATCCGCGCCTGAGGATAGAGAAGCAGGCGAGTTTCGCGGACATGCCCTTCCTCAATCCTTTCTCCAAATACAATCCCGACATACACTCCACCGACGAGGGCTTCTACAACAAATACGCCTACTGGCGCAAGGACTCCGACGCCATGTTCAAGGCCATGCTGCGGCCGGAGGTGGTGTACGGGCCGCTGCTGAAGGACTTGTCTATACTGAAAGAGTTCGGCGACCCGGTGGATCTAGAGACCGCCCTTTATTCAGTGGCGATGAACGGCCAGTGCAACGGGAAACTGAACAACGACCTGACTGAATTCATTCCCTACGACGAGCTCTGCCGCATCTACGAGTGCCGCAACTTCGTGTTCTACTGTTCCAAGGGCGCCGACACGCTCTACCAGAAAGGCCGCCAGTGGGCATTCGTGTGGCGCACGATGCAGGACATCATCGACAAGGCCGACTCCGACATTGCCACCGGCGAGTACGCCGCCCGCCTGCGCTTCGGCCACGACATCATCATAATGTCGCTCTTCGTGCTGCTCGATATCGACGGCTACAACAAGCCGGTGGGCAAGGCCTCGGAGGTCAAGGACGTGTTCCGTTCCTACGACTTCCCGATGGCGCTCAACACGCAGTTCGTTTTCTATAAAAACCGCTCGGGCGACATCCTGGTGCGGCTGCTCTACAACGAGCGCGACCTGGCCCTGCCCATTCCGGACTGCGGCACGCCCTATTTCTACCGCTGGTCCGAATTCCGCGATTTCGCCCTCCGGCGCATCGCCCTAGCCCGCCATATCATCGCCACTACCCAGGCTCCTCCGAAGAAGAAATAGAGGAGTAGCGGATGTCGGTAAGGTATAGGGCGTGGCCGGGGGCGGACTCGCCGGCAAGGGAACGGCGGGACTGCCGAAGGCCCTCGGAAGCATCCGGAGGGAGGATAAGAGAGTCGAAATCATGGAGATAGCGGCGGCCGCGGCCGACTTCCAGCAGCGTCCCGACTATGGCGCGGACCATATTGCGGAGGAACCTGTCGGCCTCGATGACGAAGCGCCAGCAATGCGGCCCGGCCCCGGCCCGGACAATCGGGTCGCAGGGCTCCCAGAAGGCACGGTAGACGGTGCAGACAGAGGTCTTGTTGTCGCCCCCGGACTTTTCGAAACAAGAGAAATCATGGGTACCGAGAAGGCACGATGCGGCCTCGTTCATTTTTTCAAAATCCACCTCCGGGTAGGCAAAATAGTAGGAACGGCCCTCCAGGAAAGGATCCTTCGTACGGTGCAGATAGTAGCAGTACTGCCTCAGGCGGGCATCGAAACGGGCGTGGAAATCCGGGGCGGCGGGCGCTATATCAATGATACACACCGACTTGGGCAGGATGGCGTTCAGCTTGTATTTCAACTGCGCACAATCCACCGGCTCTTCGGAGCAGTCGAAGTGGGCCACATAGTGAGTCGCGCTCACGCCGGTGTCCGTGCGCCCGGCGCCAGTCACGGCTATCCGTTCACGCAGCAGGGTGCCGAGAGCCTTTTCCAGACTTTCTTGCACGGACGGAGCCGAAGGCTGGATCTGCCAGCCGCAGAAATCCGCTCCGTCATAAGCCATATCAATCCTGTACCGCATATTTCGCAAAAATAACAAAAATTACTCATTATTTCAGTTTTCCGGGGGCAACTGCGCGGGCACATTTTTTGCAGCAATCAATGCGCGCGTTGCCTCCCGGGGCGGCGCGCGTAACAATTGCGCAAAACGTATAACCAAATGGAAAGTGTAAACATCAAGGAACTCAACGACCGCATACAGAAAGAAAGCGGATTCGTGGACATTCTTTCTCTCGAAATGGGCAAGGTCATCGTGGGCCAGAAACAGCTGGTCGAAAATCTGATGATAGCCCTCCTGGCCGACGGCCACATCCTCCTCGAAGGTATGCCTGGTCTCGCCAAAACTTTAGCAATCAGCACCTTGTCAAAGGCAGTGGGCGGCAAATTCAGCCGTATCCAGTTCACTCCGGACCTCCTGCCGGCCGATGTGACCGGCACCCTCATCTACTCCCAGAAGAAGGAGGAGTTCGAGGTCCACAAGGGCCCCATATTCGCCAATTTCGTGCTCGCAGACGAAATCAACCGTGCCCCGGCGAAAGTGCAGTCCGCACTGCTCGAGGCCATGCAGGAGCGCCAGGTGACCCTCGGCGACCAGACCTACCGCCTGCCGGAGCCCTTCCTCGTGATGGCTACCCAGAACCCCGTGGAGCAGGAAGGCACCTATCCCCTCCCCGAGGCGCAGGTGGACCGTTTCATGCTCAAGTGCATCGTCGACTACCCCAAGAAAGAGGAGGAGAAACTGATTGTCCGCATGAACAACAGCGGAGAGTTCCCCACCCCCAGCGTGGTGGTGAGTCCGGAAGACATAGTCCGCGCCCGCAAAATCGTGCGTGAGGTCTATATGGACGAAAAGATCGAACGCTACATCGTGGACATAGTCTACGCCACCCGCACCCCCGGCGAATACGGCCTCAAGGAGCTCGAAAGCCTCATCGGATTCGGCGCTTCGCCGCGTGCCAGTATCTCCCTGAGCCTTGCCGCAAAGGCCTATGCCTTCATCAAGCGCAGGGGCTACGTGATTCCCGAAGACGTGCGCGCCGTCTGCTACGAGGTGCTCCGCCACCGTATCGGCCTCACCTACGAAGCCGAAGCCGAGAACGTCTCCACCGAGCAGATCATCGAAAAAGTCATCAACGCCGTTATCGTTCCGTAATGACCACAGAGGAGCTTTTAAAGAAGGTCCGCAAGATCGAGATAAAGACCAAGGCGCTCTCCCACCAGATTTTCGCCGGAGAATACCATTCCGCCTTCAAAGGGCGCGGCATGGCCTTCAGCGAGGTGCGCGAGTACCAGTGGGGCGACGACGTGCGCTCTATGGACTGGAACGTCACGGCGCGGCTCAGAAGCCCCTACGTGAAGGTCTTTGAAGAGGAAAGGGAGCTGACCGTGGTGCTGCTCGTGGACGTGAGCCGTTCGGGGCTGTTCGGCACCGTGGGGCAGACAAAGCGCGAACGCATCGCCGAGATTGCCGCCGTGCTGAGCTTCAGCGCCATCCTCAACAACGACAAGGTCGGCGCCCTGTTCTTCAGCGACCATATCGAAAAGTTCATCCCTCCCAAGAAGGGACGCAGCCACCTGCTCCACATAATCCGCGAGATGCTGCAACTGCAGCCCACTTCCGACGGCACCGATATCGGAGGCGCCCTCAGATACCTGACCAACGCCATCAAGAAGAAGTGCACCGCATTCATTCTCAGCGACATGATTGACGTGAGCACGGACGGCGAGCCCCGCTACGAAGACGCGCTCAAGGTGGCTGCAGGCCGCCACGACATCTCCGTGATCAAGGTCCACGACCCCAGGGAACAGGCGCTCGTGCCGGTGGGCCTGGTCCACATCAAGGACGCCGAGACCGGCCGCGACGCCTGGATCGACACCGACTCCGCAAAGGTCCGCAGGGCCTATTCCGAGTGGTTCTCGACCCTGTCGCAGAAGGAGGGAAAACTCTTCAACAAATACCAGATAGACAGTGTGGATATCGCCACCGACCAAGACTACGTCAAAGGCCTGATGGCTCTGTTTCAGCATAAATGAACATCTTGACAATCATACTGGCTGCGCTGCCCGGCATTGTGACCGGAGGAGATGCCCGCATAGAGCAGCTCCAGAAAAGGGATTCGATACTCATCGCAGACCAGGTACGTTATGAAATAGTGGTACGGGACCTGGACAAGGATCACGTCCTCGCCCTTCCCGACCTTTCGGGCGCCTCCAACGACACCCTCACCCTGGTGCGTGGCTGGCAGCTCGACACCCTCCTGAACGGCAAGCACGTGCGCTCCAGGAACGCAAAAGCTGCGGCGAAGATACTCCGCAAGCCCTTCGACGTCCGCGCCAGCGTAGTCCTCGCCCCGTTCGAAGAGGGTAAATACATCCTTCCCGACATCCCAGTGGTGCGGAGCGGCAAGGACGGAGCGGACACCCTCATATTCAAGGGGCTGGAGATGGAAGTCAAGACCATGCCCGTCGATACCGCGAGTTTCCAGATCCACGACATCAAGGGCCAGATACTCTATCCCGTGACATTCAAGGAGTTGCTGCCCTGGATAGGAGGCGGGCTGCTGGCTGCCGCGCTGATTGCGCTTGCCGTCTGGCTCATCGTCCGGGAGAGCCGCCGCAAGGCCGAAGCAGGCAAACCCAAGGACCCTGCCTACATCGTGGCCCTGCGCGAACTGGACAAATACCGTTCCGACAAATACTGGGCGCCCGAAAAGCAGAAGGCCTTCTATTCAGGCATCACCGACGCCCTCAAGTTCTATATGGACGACCGCTTCGGCGTGGACGCTCCGGAAATGACGACGGCCGAACTTTTCGACGCGCTCAAATCCGACAAGGACATCACCCCGGAGATGTACTCGGGCCTCAAGGACCTGTTCGAGAGGGCCGACTTCGTGAAGTTCGCAAAGCACATAGCCACGGACGAAGAGAACGCCAGGGCGCTGCCCCTTGCCGTCAGTTTCGTGACCACCACCTACCAGGCTGACATCCAGAAAGAAGCAAGCGGGGAGGAGGCCGCGGACGACTGATGTTCTTCGAGTATCCCAAACTGCTGTGGCTGCTTGCGGTGCCGGCGCTCCTGGTGGTCCACTACCTGTGGATGGAACTGGGCTCGCGCAGGCCGCACCTGCGTGTGTCGGCCTCAGCCCCCTGGATGCGCGCAGGCACTTCCCCGCTCGCGATCCTGCGGCATCTGCCGTTCCTGCTGCGCACCGCCGCCCTCGTGCTTATAATCGTGGCCATCGCACGTCCCCGGTCCAGCACCGAAGTGGAAAAGATCGACACGGAAGGCATAGACATCACCCTGGCGATGGACGTGTCCACGAGTATGCTCGCCCGGGATTTCACCCCCGACCGTATCAGCGCCGCAAAGGACATAGCCATCGAATTCATCGCCCAGAGGCCTTCGGACCGCATGGCGATCGTCGTGTTTGCAGGCGAGAGCTACACCCAGTGCCCCCTGACCACCGACCGCGCCACCCTGATCAACCTGATGAAGGAGGTGCAGACGGGGCTCATCGAAGACGGCACCGCGATTGGCAACGGACTTGCCACGGCCGTGGCGAGGATGAAGGATTCGGACGCAAGGAGCCGCGTCGTGATCCTGCTCACCGACGGTGTGAACAATTCCGGAGAAGTGTCGCCCCAGACCGCAGCCGAAATAGCAAAAACCTATGGCATAAGGGTTTACACGATCGGAGTGGGCGCCAATGGAATGGCCCCCTACCCCGTGATGACGCCCTGGGGTGTGGAGATGCAGCAGATGAAGGTCGAAATCGACGAAAACCTGCTGAAAGGGATTGCCGACGCGACCGGCGGGCGCTATTTCCGCGCCACGGACAACACCAAGCTGTCCGAGATCTACTCCGAAATCAACAAGATGGAGAAGGCGCGCACCACCATCGACAGTTTCCCTGTGTATAAAGAACTTTTCGGCAAGTACGCCCTCGCAGCGCTGATTTGCCTGCTGCTCGAGCTGCTTGTCCGTCTGCTTATAAGGAGGATGCCGTGATGCTGTACTTTGCTTCTCCCGAATACTTCTGGCTTCTGCTGCTGGTGCCGCTCATTCCCATTGTCTACGGAATCGTGCGCGCACTGCGCCGCCGCCGCGTAAGGGCTTTCGGCGACGAACAGCTCGTGCGGCAGCTGATGCCTTCCTGGTCCGGCCCCAAGGGCTGGATACGCATCATCCTCTTCACCCTTGCCTTCTTCTGCTTCGTGATCGGCATTTCCCGCCCGCAGATGGGCGCCAAACTCAAGGAGCATGAGGCCAAGGGCGCCGAGATCATGTTATGCCTGGACGTGTCCAATTCAATGCTCGCCGAAGACTACTCCCCCTCGCGCCTGGACAGGGCCAAACTCGCGATTTCCCGCGTGGTGGACAAGCTCCAGGGCGACAGGATAGGGCTCATTATCTTCGCCGGGACCTCTTTCGTCCAACTGCCAATCACCACCGACTACGTGTCGGCGAAGATGTTCCTGGGCAGTATCGACACCGGCTCCGTGCCGGTGCAGGGCACCGCTATCGGCGATGCAATTCTGACCGCCGCCAAGAGTTTCAGCGCCCAGAGCGAGAAGAGCCGCGCCATCATCGTGATCACCGACGGTGAGAACCACGAAGACGATGCCGTGGATGCCGCAAGGCAGGCAGCCGAACTCGGCATCAAGGTCTATACTGTCGGCGTCGGGTCGCTTCGCGGCCAGCCCATCCCCAAGGACGGGGAGCTGATGAAAGACAGCGAGGGCAACATCGTGGTGACCCGCCTGGACGAGGCCACGCTGAGGAAAATCGCCGAAGTCGGCGGCGGCGCCTACGTCCACGCCGGCAACGAAGAGTTCGGCCTCAACCCCATAGTGGACGACATCAAAAAGATGGAGGCCGAGAAATACAATTCTATAGTGTTCGAAGAGTACGACGAGCAGTTCATGTATTTCTTCGGAGCGGCCCTGCTGCTCCTGGTGATCGAAATGCTCATCGGAGAAAGGAAACACAAGAGGAGACTGTTTGAATGAAACGGCTGATTAACATACTGTTGCTTTTGTGTGCGGTGTCTGCGGGCCTCAGCGCCCAGACCGACCGGAGGGAGGTCCGGGCCGGCAACCGCAAGTTCAAGAAAGGTGACTACAAGGAAGCTGAGATCGACTATCGCAAGGCCGTGGTCAAGGACTCCCTGTCCGTGGCCGGTGCCTACAACCTCGCATCCACCCTGTATAAGCAGGAGGACTGGGAGGGAGCCGACAAATCGCTGCAAAGCATAAAAGATGTGGCTCCAGCCACTGAGAACGCAGCCCGCTGGCACTACAACTGCGGCGACGTTGCCCTGCAGAAAAAAGACTACGCTGCGGCCGTGAAGGCCTTCCGCGAAGCCCTGCTCCTAACCCCGGACGACCTGGACGCCAAGGAAAACTACATCTACGCCAAGAAGATGCTTCAAAACCAGCAGAACGGAGGCGGCGGCCAGAACCAGGACCAGAACCAGGATCAGCAAGACCAGCAACAGAATCAGGACCAACAAGATCAGCAGGACCAGCAGCAGGATCAGAATCAACAAAACCAGCAGGACCAAAACCAGGACCAGCAGGACCAGCAGCAGCAACAACAGCAGGAGCAGAAAATCTCTCCCCAGCAGGCCCAACAGATGCTGAAGGCCATCCAGGCCAAGGAAAAGGAGACCCAGGACAAGGTCAAGAAGGAAAAAGCAGAGATGCTTAAGTCCCGCCAGAAAGAAAAGAATTGGTAGATATGAGACGTATCGCTATAATAATCGCCGCATTGCTTGCCGGCACCATCGCCGCCACCGCCCAGGACGAGATAAAAGTCAACGTGCAGAACCTGGTGGCGGTCGACGAACAGTTCAACGTGACCTTCGTCATCGAAGGCGAAGGCAAGCCCTCCAGCTTCAGCTGGGAGCCCGGCAGCGATTTCCAGCTGGTCTGGGGCCCGCAGAAAGGCACCTCCAGCTCCATCAGCATAATCAACGGCAAAAAGACGCAGTCGTCCCAGACCACCTACACCTACGTGCTCATGCCGCGGAGCGCCGGCACCTTCCAGCTCCCCGCCGCAACCGCCTCCATCAAAGGCAAGGAAATCACGTCCAGAAGCGTGACTGTGCAGGTGGTCACCAACGGAGCCCGGCAGGGACAGCAGTCCGGGCAAGGCGGCACCCAGGGCGGCAGCCAGCAGGCCCAGGGCAGCGCGCAGACCGGCAGCATTCCGTCCGACGACATATTCCTGCGCCTGAGCGTCAGCAAGACCAAGGCCGTGGTGGGTGAGACCCTCAGCGCCACCCTGAAGCTCTACCACAGGGTGAACATAGGCGGCTTCGAAGATGCCAAGTTCCCCAGTTTCAACGGATTCTGGAGCCAGGAAGTGCAGGCTCCCAGCAACATCGAGTTCCACCGCGAAAGCATAGGCGACCGCATCTACGACGCAGCCGTACTCCGCAGCTGGACGCTCATCCCCCAGCAGGCCGGCGAGATCACCATCGACCCGGCCGAACTCGTGTGCCTCGTGAACGTGCGCACGCAAAGGGGCAGCAGCGGCAGCATCTTCGACAGTTTCTTCCAGGACGACTACCGCACCATACGCAAGAGGGTCACCACCCCCGCCATCAAGATCCACGTGTCCAAGGTGCCCGCAGGGGCCCCGGCATCGTTCGGCGGCGGCGTGGGGACGTTCCGTATGAGTGCCGCCCTGACCCGTGACTCACTGCAGACCCACGACGCCGCAGCGCTTAAGGTCACCATCACCGGCAAGGGCAACATCTCCCTCCTGGAGGCCCCGAAGGTGGATTTCCCGCCGGATTTCGAAGTCTACGACATCAAGACCAGCGAGTCCGGAAGCTCCAAGACCTTTGAATATCCTTTCATCCCCCGAAGCCACGGCAACTTCGTAGTCGGCCCCGTGGAATACAGCTACTACGACGTGGCAGCGGGCAAATACGTGACGCTGCGCAGCAATGAAATGCCGCTGAAGGTGGGCAGGAGCGCCGAGACGGCTCCCGTGCAGGGAGGCGGCCAGCTGGTCACCAACCCTGGCCGCAAGGACGTCCGCGACCTGGGAAGCGACATACGCTTCATTTCCACCCGCAAGCCGTCCCTTTCCAAGGCAGGCTGGTTCTTCGTGGGCTCAGCTCCTTTCTGGCTGATTGCAGCACTGCTGTGCGCACTCGCGGCGGCGGTGTATTTCGGCACCCGCAAGCTCTGGGAGCGCCGGGCCGACGTGGCCGGTTCCAAGAACAGGGCGGCCACCAAGATGGCCCGCAAGCGCCTCGCCCTCGCAGGAGACTTCCTCAAGAAAGACCTCTACACCGCATTCTATGAAGAGCTCCACAAGGCCCTGCTGGGCTTCGTGGGCGACAAGCTCAACATGCCTGCGGCCGACCTCAACAAAGACAACATCAGCGAGCGCCTGACGGAGGGAGGTGTGCCTTCCGAACTTGCCGGCCGCTTCATCGGCCTGCTCGACGCCTGCGAGTTCGCCAGATACGCCCCGTCCGAGGGCCACGAAGCTATGGACGCCCATTTCGAGGGTGCCGTGAGCGTGATTTCAGAAATCGATTCAGTGATGAAACATAGGCCTAAGGGTGGCGCCGGAGCCGCACTGCTGGCAGCCCTGCTGCTGTCGCTGCCCCTTTCCGGATATGCAGCCCCCGACACCGACGCCCTCTGGGAGCAGGGCACAGCCGCCTACGGCGAATCCCGCTGGCAAGAGGCCGCCGACGCCTGGACTCAGATTGCGGACGCCGGCCTGGAGAGCGCTTCTCTCTACTACAACATCGGCAACGCATTCTACAAGGGAGGTGAGCCCGCCCGCGCCATACTCTGGTACGAAAGGGCGTTGAAAGTGGACCCGTCTTATGAAGACGCCAGGGTGAACCTGGAATTCGTGAACAGCCAGATCCAGGACCGTATCGAGGAAGTGCCGGAGTTCTTCCTGGAGGCCTGGGGCCGCAGGATGTGCTGGTCGCTGCCTTCGAATGTGTGGGCTATCCTCTGCCTGGTGCTGCTGGGAGGCACCCTTGCCTGCGTGCTTCTTTTCCTGCTCGGGACGGGTAGGACGCGCAAGATCGGCTTTTTCGCCGGGCTGGTGCTCCTGCTCGGCACGCTCCTGTGCCTCGATTTCGCCTTCTGGCAGCGCACGGACGCCCTCAAGCACGACGGCGCCATCGTGACTGAAGCCGTGGCGGAGGTCAAGAGTTCACCCGGTAGCGGAGTGAGTCTCTTCGTGCTCCATGAGGGCACCAAGGTAAGGATCCTGGAGACCGTGGGCGACTGGCAGAACATCTCTCTTGCCGACGGCCGCCAGGGCTGGATCCCCTCCGGGAACCTGACTGTTATCTGAATTTGTTTCTCGGGAATTTTATTTATATTTGTAGGTTAAAGTTTTTATAAGATATGCTCAACTACCTTCTTCAGGCAGACATCGTGGATGCGGTACAGGCCGCACCGGTGCAGCAGGAAATGTCCTACTCCCTTATTGATATGGCCGTCAAGGGCGGCTGGCTTATGATCGTGCTCCTTGTCCTCTCGGTCATCGCCATTTTCATTTTCGGCAAGAAATGGTGGATGATTCGCCAGGCTTCCAAAATCGACAAAGATTTCATGATGGACATCAGGGACTACATCCACGACGGCAAAGTCAAGTCCGCCAAGACCCTCTGCTCCAAGTTCGACACCCCCGTGGCCAGGATGGTGGAGGCCGGCATCGACCGTATCGGCAAGCCCCTCGGCGACATCCAGACCGCAGTCGAGAACGTGGGCAACGTCGAAGTGGCCCGCCTCGAAAAAGGGCTTCCCTACCTTGCAATGATAGCCGGCGGCGCCCCCATGATCGGATTCCTCGGCACCGTGATGGGTATGGTGCAGGCCTTCTTCAATATGTCCCAGGCCGGCAACAACATCGACATCACCCTGCTTTCCAGCGGTATCTACACCGCAATGATCACGACCGTGGGCGGCCTTATCGTCGGTATCATCGCCTACTTCGGCTACAACTGGCTGACCTCCAAAGTCTCCAACGTGGTGTTCCAGATGGAGAGCAGCACCATTGAATTCATGGACCTCCTGGAAGAACCGGCAGGCGCCGCCAAAGAAGAAGAATAATGGCACTCAAGAGAATCACAAAGGCGGACCCCAACATGTCGATGTCGAGCATGACCGACATAGTGTTCCTCCTGCTCATTTTCTTCCTTGTGACATCGACGCTCGTGAATCCGAACGCCCTGAAGCTCCTGCTCCCCAAGAGCACCGGCCAGGTGGGCGCAAAGGCCACGGTGAGCGTGTCCATCAAGGACTGGGGCGAAGACCGGTACACCTTCCACATCAACGGAGACGAGACCCCCCTCCCCTTCGAGCAGGTCGAAGACGGGCTGGTGGAGCTCCTCCAGACCGAAGAAGACCCCACTTTCTCCATCTATTCCGACGAGAGCGTCCCCATCAAGGAAATAGTGCAGGTGATGAACATCGCCAAACGCAACCATTATAAAGTCATACTCGCCACGCAACCAGAATGAAACAGTATCTCCGCGAAAGAGGTGAAAGGGAGCGCAACTCCGTGTTGACCGGCATCGTCATGACGCTGGTCGTCCACGTCTGTGCGGCAGCGCTTGTGTCCTTCACGGGCATCAAGTACCTCTACCCTCCGCCTGCCGAGAACACATTCCTGCTGGATTTCGAGGAAGAGACCGTGGATCCCGAGCAGAAGGCCGGACGCCAGCCCAGGGGCGAAGACGTGGACAAGGAAAAGCCCATCGAGCTGGTGCAGCGCAGCGAATCTCCGGTCGTAGCCAAACGCGACAACCTCACGCCCGCCACCAAGCCGGACGATTTCGGCGACGTGGACGTGCCGGAGCCCCCGCGCGAAAAGGAGCCCGAGCTCGACCCGAGGGCGGCTTTCCCCGGAATGGCGAAGAAAGACACCACCCTCACCGCCGCCCACAGCGCCGCCGAAGAAGCCGCGACCTACAAGCCCGGGCAGCCCACGGGGAATGTCCCCAAGGGCAACACCGAAGGCAAGCCCAACGCCCACCTGGAAGGCCGCACCGTCGACAAGGCCGGCCTGAAGAAGCCCGTCTACTCATCGCAGGAAAGCGGCAAGGTGGTCGTGAAGATCTGGGTGGACCAGTACGGCAAGGTGCAGAAGGCCGTGCCCGGAGCGGACGGCACCACCGTCACCGACAAGGCCCTCTGGACCGCAGCACGCAACGCAGCACTTGAAACGGGCTTCAACATGAGCTCGAACGCCCCTGCCCTGCAGGAAGGCACCATAACATACATTTTTAACCTGAAATGATGACTTTGTCATCGCCCCACAGCAATGGAAGGATTTTCTAAAGACGGCCGAAAACTTAGACCAAGGAAGACTGCCGGCAATGCCGCACGTTCCGAAAAAGTTGATTTCCAATCCGAAGGCGAACGCCGCCCCTATGGCGAGCGCCGCAGTTTCGGTGAGCACAGACCCTATGGCGACCGCAGACCCTACGGAGACCGCAAGCCCTATGGCGACCACAGGCCCCAGGGAGAGCACCGCCCCTACGGTGACCGCCCCCAGCATCCCTTCGGGGACCGGCCGCAGCACGCCTATGGCGAGCGTCCGCAGCGCCCCTACGGTGAGCACAAGCCCTACGGCGAAAGGCCCCAGGGCGAGCACCGCCCCTACGGCGAACGTCCCTACGGCGAGCGTCCGCAGGGAGACCGCCCGCAGCGCCCCTACAAAGCCGGCGCCCGCAAAGGCGGCAAGCGCCCCGGCCCCAAGTCTCCTTTCTCCAAATCTTCCGATGAGGGCATAAAGCGCATGATCAGCCGCAGGCCCGTGGTGGACCGCGACTACGACGGCCCTTCCTATGAGCCCCAGATGGCAAAGGACGAGATCCGTCTCAACCGCTTCATCGCCAACTCCGGAGTGTGCTCCCGCCGCGAAGCCGACACCTTCATCCAGGCAGGCTGCGTGACCGTGAACGGAGAAGTGGTCACCGAGCTTGGCACCAAAGTGAACATTTTCAACGACGACGTCCGCTTCAACGGCGAGCGCCTCAAGGGCGAGACAAAGGTGTATATAGTGATGAACAAGCCCAAGGGCTACGTGACTTCCGCATCCGACCCCCACGCCGACAAGACCGTGATGGACCTCATAAAGGATTGTCCCACACGTGTTTATCCTGTCGGACGCCTGGACAAGGCGACCACCGGTGTGCTGATGTTCACCAATGACGGCGAGATCGCCGAACGCCTCACCCACCCGTCCTACGACAAGAAGAAGATATACCAGGTGGCCCTGAACCGCAACCTCACCCAGGAAGACTACGACAAGATACTCGAAGGCATCACGCTCGGAGACGGCTTCGTGCGCGCCGACGCCCTCGAGTTCGTCGACGAAGGCGACCACAGCAAGCTCGGCATCGAAATCCATTCCGGAAAGAACCGCATCGTGCGCCGCATCTTCGAATCCCTCGGCTACACGGTCAAAGCTCTCGACAGGGTCTATTTCGCAGGCCTCACAAAGAAGGGCCTCAAGAAGGGAGCCTGGCGCTACCTCTCTGAGAATGAAGTGAATATGCTGAAGATGGGGGCCTACGTATAATGGATCATCGTTCCGGTTTCGTCAATATTATCGGCAACCCCAACGTGGGCAAGTCCACGCTGATGAACGCCCTGGTGGGTGAAAAGCTTTCGATAGTCACCGCCAAGGCCCAGACTACGCGCCACCGCATAATGGGCATAGTCAACGGTGAGGACTGGCAGATCGTGTATTCCGATACCCCCGGTATACTGAAGCCCTCATACAGGCTCCAGCAGAACATGATGAACTTCGTGGACGGCGCCATCGGCGATGCCGACATCATCCTGTATGTCACCGACACCGTCGAGACTCCCGACAAAAACGGGGACTATGTGGAGAAGCTCCAGCGGATCCAGTGCCCCGTGATCGTGGTTATCAACAAGATAGACATCTCCGACCAGGAGAAGGTGCTCGCCCTCGCGGGGTGGTGGAAGGAGCAGCTTCCGAATGCTGACGTGATTCCCGCCAGCGCGCAGGAGCGCTTCAACCTCGATACCATACTGCAGGCCGTGGTGGAAAAGCTCCCCGTGTGCCCGCCATGGTTCGACAAGGATGCCTTCACCGACAAGAACCTGCGTTTCTTCGCGTCGGAGATCATCCGCGAAAAGATACTGCTCAACTACAAAGAAGAGATTCCCTACAGCTGCGAGGTGGGCATCGAGGCCTTCAGGGAAGGCGCCGACCGTTACGACATCGACGCAGTCATCTACGTGATGCGCGAATCGCAGAAGGGCATCGTCATAGGCAAGAAGGGAGCCGCCCTGAAAAAGGTCGGCACCCAGGCCCGCATCGACATGGAAGATTTCTTCCAGAAAAAGGTCTTTCTCAGCATTTTCGTGAAGGTGGACCCGGACTGGAGGGAGAATAAACGAGAACTACGCCGCTTTGGCTACGAAGACTGAAGTTATGGACGAAGAGAACCTTGTCACCGAAGAAGTCATTGAGGACGACGACATCGAGGTAGCGGAAGACGCTGAATCGAGCGGCAAATTCACCCGCCTGCTCGAAGGGGACGCCCGGAAATTCAAGCTTTCCGGGATGTTCAAGGACTGGTATCTCGACTATGCCTCCTACGTGATCCTCCACAGGGCCGTGCCGCACATCGTGGACGGCCTCAAGCCCGTGCAGCGCCGCGTCCTGCATGCCATGTTCCGCATAGACGACGGCTCATACACCAAGGTGGCCAACATAGTGGGACAGGCCATGCAGTTCCACCCCCACGGCGACCAGTCCATACTCGGCGCCCTCGTGACCCTGGGCCAGAAAGGTTTCGCAATCGACTGCCAGGGAAACTGGGGTAACATCCTCACCGGCGACTCCAACGCCGCTCCCCGTTACATCGAGGCCCGCCTGAGCAAGTTTGCCAAGGAAGTGCTCTTCGACCCGAAGGTCACGCCCACGATGAAGTCCTACGACGGCCGCAACGACGAGCCCACCGAGCTTCCGGTGCGCTTCCCGCTCCTGCTCGCCCAGGGCACCGACGGCATCGGCGTGGGCCTTGCCTCTAAGATACTCCCGCACAACTTCAACGAGCTACTGGAAGCCTCCGTGGCCATACTCGAGGGCAAGCCCTACGAGATCTACCCGGACTTCCCGACCGGCGGCTCGGCCGACTGCTCAAAATATATGCAGGGCAAGAGGGGCGGCCGCGTGAAGGTGCGCGCAAAGATCGTGAAGATCGACAAGAGCACCATAGCCATCACGGAAATCCCCTTCGGCAAAAACACCAAGGAGCTCATCGAATCCATCCTGAAGGCCAAGGACAAGGGCAAGATCAAGATCAAGAAGATCGAGGACATGACCACCGACAAGGTGGAGATACTCATCCACCTGCCCGGCGACGTGTCCCCCGACAAGACCATCGACGCGCTCTATGCATTCACCGACTGCGAATGCAACCTCGCCCCGAACGCCTGCGTGATCAAGGACAACAAGCCTGAGTTCCTGACCGTCAACGAGATACTGGAATACAGCACCTACCACACCCGCGACATACTTCTCCGCCAGCTCGGCATACGGCTCGAGGAACTGGAGCGCGACTGGCACTACTCATCCCTCGAGAGAATCTACTTCGAGAACCGCATCTACAAGATTCTGGAGCAGGACCAGTCCAGCTGGGAAGAGCAGAAGGAAGATACGCTCCGCAAGATGAAGACCTACGAGAAGGGCCTTCGCCGCGAGATCACGATGGAAGACATCGACCGCCTCGTGGACAAGCCCGTGCGGAAGATTTCCAAATTCGACGTGAAAGCCGTGGACGAGCGCATACGTGCCATCGAGGAGGAGATGAAGAAGGTGCAGGACGACATCGACCACATCGACCGCTACACCATCAACTGGTTCAAGTCCCTGATGAAGAAGTACGGCAAGGATTACCCCCGCCGCACGGAGCTGACCGGTTTCGAGACCATAGCCGCCACGCGCGTGGTCAACAACAACGCAAAGCTCAGCGCCAACCTCTCCGAGGGCTTCGTGGGCATAGGGCTCAAGCGCGACGACGGCGGAGAATTCATCTGCGACTGTTCCGACATGTCGGAGATCATCGTGATCCGCAGGGACGGAAAGTACATAGTCACGAAAGTGACCGACAAGGCGTTCTTCGGCAAGGACCTCATCTACGTGGGAGTCTTCAACCGAGGCGACACCCGCACCATCTACAACGTAATCTACCGCGAAGGCAAGACTTCCATCTACTATGCGAAGCGTTTCGCCGTCACAAGCGTGACCCGCGACAAGGAATACGACATCACCACGGGCCTGGAAGGCTCGCAGGTGGTCTGGTTCACCGCCAACCACAACGGCGAAGCCGAGACCGTGCGCGTGCAGCTGCGTCCGAAGCCGAAGCTCAAGAAGACCGCCTTCGAATACGACTTCTCCACTCTCGGCATCAAGAGCAGGACAGCCAGGGGCAACCTCGTGAGCAAGAACGTCATACGCAGCATAAGCCTGCGCAGCAAGGGCGTGAGCACCATCGCCGGCAAGGAAATCTGGTACGACACCGACATCCAGAAGCTCAACGACGAAGGCCACGGCCTGTTCCTCGGCGAATTCAGCGAAAACGACAAGGTGCTCGCCGTGTTCAGGAACGGCACCTTCTACACCACATCCTTCGACCTGGTGAACCGCTATCAGGGCGACGTGCTCCGCATAGAGAAGTTCGATCCCGACAAGACCTTCACCGCCCTCTACTGGGATGCGGCCGTCAAGTCGTTCTACGTCAAGCGTTTTTCCTTCCCCGTGAGCGACAACACGCCCATGAGTTTCATCGCCGAAGGCAGCAAGTCCTACCTGGTGGAACTCACCGACGACAAGCATCCGCAGTACGAAGTCGTCTGGAAGCAGGAAGACAAGCCCTCCGAGCTCGTGGACGCGGAGCAGTGGATTGCCAAGAAGGGCATAGGCGCCAAGGGCAAGAAGGTCGTGGACCGCGGCGAAGTCAAGTCCGTCCGCTTCGGCGAGCCTCTTGATCCTGTCATCCTGAGCGATCCTGTCATCCAGAGCGAAGAGAAGGATCCCAAACCCTCCCCCGCCATCAAGCCGGGAGCCGAGATAAAGATCCCCGAAACGGCCGACGAAGAGCCTATCGAACTGATCTTCGAAGAACCGACACTCTTTTAATATTAAATAGTTATGTTAGGAACAATCATCTACATCGTCGGTATCATCGCAGCCGTCTGGTGCGTTATCGACATCTTCAAGAAGCCCAATCTTGATCTCCTCTGGAAGATCGTCCTGACCATAGCCGTCCTCGCCACCAGCTGGATCGGCCTGTTGGTCTACTACTTCCTTATCCGCAACAGGGTCTAAGTCCCTGACCTCACAGATTCAGTGTTTTGCCGTGCCATAATTCTTGGCTCGGCAAAATATTTTTTATTTTTATGTACTTTGTATTGCAAAGTATTAAAAAGTTTTTATATCTTTGCATCGTAAAACACTTACGACAATGAAAAAAGTAATCTCAGCAGGCATTGGTGGCCGGAGTTTCACCATCAACGAAGACGCATACGAGCGCCTCTCATCCTACCTCAATCTCTTCCGCACCCACGTGAAGGAAGTCGGGACGGAAGAGGTAATGGACGACCTGGAATCGCGAATCGCCGATCTGTTTTATGAATCCGTGGGCGACAGCAGCCGCGTAGTCGACCTTGAGCTCGTGGAGAAAGTGATAGGCCAGCTCGGCATGCCCGACGGCAGCAGCACAACTGCGAGCCCCGACTTCGATGCCAGATCAGCCCGCAAGCTCTACCGCGACACCGACGACGTGCGCATTGCAGGAGTCTGCTCGGGCCTCGCCCTGTACTTTGGTGTGGACATCGCCCTGGTGCGCATCATCATGCTCGTGGCCCTGGTGGCCGGTTCCGCCGGATTCTGGGTCTACCTGATCATGTGGATCGCGGTGCCCAAGGCCATCACCCCCGCGCAGAAGTGCGAGCTCAGGGGCCTGGCGCCGACCGCGGAGAACCTCTCCAAATACTCAAGCAATAAAAAGTAACCGTCTATGGAAAGCAATGCCGACAACGTGCGCTCACAGATGCGCAAAGGCGTCCTGGAATACTGCATCCTATGCATCCTGGACAAGCACGAGGCATACGCCTCCAGCATTATAGAGGAGCTCAAGAAAGCCGACATGATAGTCGTGGAGGGCACCCTCTATCCCCTTCTGATACGTCAGAAAAACCAGGGCCTCCTGTCCTACAGGTGGGAAGAATCCACCCAGGGGCCGCCCAGGAAGTACTACTGCATCACGGAAAAAGGACGCAGCCAGCTCGCGGAGATGGACTCCGCCTGGCAGGAAATGGTCAAAGCAATCGAAACTCTGAAGAAATGAAACAGATAGAAAGAGTCAGCATCGGCGGGTACGTCTTCACGCTCGACCCCGAAGCAGCAGCTGAGGCAGACAGCTACCTCAGGGAGATTTCCGCCTACTACTCCAACCCGGAGATCAGCGAAGGCATAGAGGAGCGGATGGCGGAGCTCCTCCGCGAGCGCACCACCGAAACGGGAGTGGTGAGCAAGTCCACGATACTCAGCATCATAGACATACTCGGCCGCCCCGAGAGGATAGCCCAGGACGAGCCGGAAGGGGCCGGTCCCGACAGGCAGCCGTCCGACAAACCTGTCCGGAAGCTCTACCGCGATATGCAGAACGCCAGAGTCGCAGGCGTGTGCAGCGGCCTGGGCTCATATTTCAACATCGACCCCGCGATTCCGCGAATCATATTCGTGGCTCTTACCGTGTTTGGAATGGTGTCTCCCTGGAGCTGGGGGAACTGGCATCTTCACCTTAAGGAAGTTGTCGTTTCCATCTGTCCTCTGATCTACATTATCCTCTGGATATGTATGCCCGCCGCGCGCACCGTCCAGCAGCGCTGGGAGATGAGGGGCGACGACGGCAGCGCCGAAAGCGTGCGCCGCAACATCGAGTCCGGCACCCCCGGAGTGTCGGGAGCCCTCCGCCAGGTGGGAAACTCCCCTGCGTGGGGCACCATCGGCCGCGTAATCGAAGTGGGCATCGGGCTGATACTCATAGTCACGGCCGTGTCAGGCCTCTTTGCCGGCGGCCTCGCTATCTTCGGCTGGAAGTGGCTCGGGCTCTCCGAACTCATCAGGGAGGGAATGGCAGAACTGACCAATGAGATTCCCCAGGCAGCGTCCATAGCCGCCGCGCCGTGGGTGCAGATACTGGCGCTCGCCGCCTACGTACTGCCTTTCGTGGGTATGCTCTACGGCGGCATTATGCTGCTGTTCCGCATAAAGTCACCCAGCTGGCGTCCCGGCCTTGTGATCTTCGTCCTGTGGCTTATGGTGGTCATTGCCCTGTTCATTCTGGCAGCCGCGGCAGCATTTTCTGGAGCGACCTCTGTCTGAGGCAGTTTTGGTGCAATTTTTGTGGTATACAACGCGCTATGCTAATTGAACTCAAAGACGTCAACAAGACCTACTACGGCGCACAGCCCCTGCACGTGCTCAAGGGCATCAACCTGTCGATAGACAAGGGCGAGTTCGTGTCCATCATGGGCGCCTCGGGCTCAGGCAAGTCGACCCTCCTCAACATACTCGGAATACTCGACAATTACGACACCGGGGAGTACTACATCGACGGCCGCCTGATCAAGGGCCTCAGCGAGAAGCAGGCCGCGGACTACCGCAACCACCTAATCGGCTTCATCTTCCAGTCTTTCAACCTGATAGGCTTCAAGACCGCAGTCGAGAACGTGGAGCTTCCCCTGTTCTACCAGGGGGTGAGCCGCGCCAAGCGCCATACCCTCGCGATGGAGTATCTCGACCGTCTGGGGCTCGCCGACTGGGCGGGCCACTACCCCAACGAAATGTCCGGAGGCCAGAAGCAGCGCGTAGCCATAGCCCGGGCGCTCATCACCAACCCCAAGATCATCCTTGCCGACGAGCCCACCGGAGCCCTCGATTCCAAGACCTCCGAAGAAGTCATGCAGCTCCTCGGCAAGCTCAACCGGGAGGAAGGCGTCACCATCATAGTCGTGACCCACGAAAGCGGAGTCGCCAACTGCACCGACAAAATCGTCCACATCAAGGACGGCATAATCGGCAGGATCGAAGACAACCGCGAACACCGCGCATCCATGTTCGGCACGGACACCATAATGAAATGAGAGACCTGTTCACAGAGATTTGGGAGAGCGTGCGCCGCAACAAGCTGCGCACCTGCCTCACCGGATTTGCGGTGTCGTGGGGCATCTTCATGCTCATAGTGCTGCTGGGCGCAGGCAACGGCCTGATGAATTCCTTCATGAAAGGCGGCGGCGGGTTCGCATCCAACTCCGTCTCCGTGGGAGGAGGATGGACATCCAAGCCCTATGACGGCCTGAAATCCGGCCGACGCATCCGCCTGGACGACACCGACGTGTCCCTGACCGCCGGCGACCAGTTCGCCGAGCACGTGGACAAGGTGTCCGCGACCGTGGGGGCCAACGCCACCGTCAGCTACGGAAAGAAATATTTCAACGGCTACATTGACGGTCAGTACCCGGCAGTGCAGGAAATGAGCAAGGTGGAACTGCGCTACGGGCGCTTCCTCAACGACAAAGACATAGCCGACAGCCGCAAGGTCATCGTGATGCCCGAAAGCACGGCGGAGAGACTGCTGGAGTCCGGGCAGAGCGTCGAATCGCTCGTCGGCAAGTACGTGAAAGTAGGCTCCCTGGCGTTCCGCGTGGTGGGAATCAGCAAGTCCGACCGCATGCGCAACGACAACAACCTCTACGCGCCGTTCACCACCGTAAAGACCGTCTACGGCAAAGGCAAGGACGTCGGGAACATCACCTTCACCACCAAGGGCCTGGACACGGAAGCCGCCAACGAAGCTTTCGAGAAGCAGTACAAGTCCGTCATCAACCTCCACCACCGCGCAGCGCCCGACGACGAGCGCGCCATCTGGGTGTGGAACCGCGCCCACCAGGACGTGCAGATGAAACAGGGCCGCAGCATACTCAGCACCGCCCTCTGGATAATCGGCCTCTTCACCCTGCTGGGCGGCATCGTGGGCGTGAGCAACATAATGCTTATCACCGTGAAGGAGCGCACCCATGAGTTCGGTATCCGAAAGGCCATAGGCGCAAGTCCCTGGGCGGTCACCAAGCTCATAATTTCGGAGAGCGTCTGCATCACCGCCTTCTTCGGCTACATCGGCATGTTCCTCGGGATGCTCACCTGCAGCATACTGGACAAAACGCTGGGACAGGCCACGATGAGCGTGATGGACGAACAGATCGCGATGCTCGTGGACCCGGGCGTGGGGCTGGACGTGGCGATCGAGGCCACCCTTGTGTTGATAATAGCCGGCACGCTGGCAGGACTCTTCCCTGCCCGTAAAGCTGCCGGAGTCAGACCCATTGAAGCACTGAGAGCGGAATGAGATTCGACGTAGACACATACCGCGAGATTGCCGATTCCCTCGTGCGCAACAAGAGCAGGAGCCTGCTGACAGGCTTCGGAGTGTTCTGGGGCATCTTCATGCTGCTGTTCCTCATCGGCGGCGGCCAGGGGCTCAGGCAGCTCATCACCTCCAACTTCGAGGGCTTCGCCACCAACACCGCCATCGTGGTGCCCATGTCCACCACCAAAGCATGGAAGGGTATGAAGGAAGGGCGCACCTGGGACATGACCTACACCGACATCGAACGCTTCCGCCGCATGATTCCCGAGCTGGAGACGGTCACTCCCCAGCTCTCCAGATGGGGGCAGGAAGCCGTGAACGGCAGCAACACCGTGGAAGCCAACGTGAAAGGTGTCTATGCCGACTACAGCAAGATAGAGGAGCCCCGGATGAAATACGGGCGCTACATCAACGACTCCGACGTGGCCCAGGAAAGGAAGGTCTGCGTGATAGGCAAGCGCATCTACACCAGCCTGTTCCCCGGAGGCGGCGACCCTTGCGGTTCCATGATAAAGGTGGGCCCGGTCTACTACCAGGTGGTGGGCGTTGATTTCAGCGCCGGCAACATGAACATCAACGGCAGCGCGGACGAAGCCGTGGTGGTGCCGCTCCCCCTCGTGCAGAAAATCTACCATTTCGGCAACGACATAGGCCTGCTGTGCGTCACAGGGAAACCGGGCATCAAGATGTCATCGCTGGAAGACCGCATGCGCCAGATCATGGCCCGCGAGCACAATTTCGACCCCAGCGACAAGAATGCCACGATAATAATCAACACCGAGCAGATGTTCGCCATCGTGGACAACCTCTTCACCGGCCTGAACTTCCTGATATGGCTGGTGGGACTCGGCACCATACTCGCCGGCATCATAGGGGTGAGCAACATCATGATGGTCACCGTCAAGGAGCGCACCACCGAAATCGGCATCAGGCGCGCTATCGGAGCCACTCCGCGCGACATCCTGAGCCAGATCATCCTGGAAAGCATCTCGCTGACCATGGTGGCGGGCTCATTCGGGATCGTGTTTGCCGTGCAGCTGCTGAGGCTGCTCGAGAAGATAGTCAACGCCCGCCCGGATGCCGTGCCCGTGGACTTCCAGATAGGATTCTGGACCGCAATCGCGGCCGTGGCGCTGCTCACGCTGCTCGGCGTGGTGGCCGGCCTTGCCCCGGCCTACAGGGCCATGGCGATCAAACCCGTGGACGCAATGAGAGACGAATAATAAAAACTCAAGATAATGAAACGTATATTCAAGTACATCATCTTCGCACTGATTGGAGTGCTCTTCATCGGCACTTTCGTGTTCCTGTTCAAGAACTCCAGGCCCCAGCCGGAACTCTTCATGGAGCATGAGGCCAGGATTGGAAGCGTCAGCCGCACCACCGTTATCACGGGCAAGATAGAGCCCCGCAACGAGGTGAACATCAAGCCCCAGATCAACGGCATCATCGCCGAACTCCGCAAGGAGGCCGGGCAGATGGTCAAGGAAGGAGAGGTCATCGCGAAACTGCGCGTGATTCCGGACATGAATTCCCTGAGTTCGGCCCAGTCGCGCCTGCGCCTCGCCGATATCAACCTCAAGCAGGCCAAGACCAACTACGACCGCGAAAAGGCGCTCTGGGACAAGCATCTGGTCAGCGACGAGGAGTACGACCAGGTGCTCCAGACCTACAACCAGGCCAAGGAAGAGCGGGCGGCGGCGCAGGAGTCCCTGGAGGTCATCCGCGACGGCGTGTCATCTTCCAACGCCACCGGGAGCTCCACCCTGGTGCGTTCCACCATCTCCGGCCTGATACTCGACATCCCCGTGAAGGTGGGCAACTCCGTGATCCAGGCCAACACCATGAACGACGGCACCACCGTGGCCACCGTGGCCAACATGAACGACCTGATCTTCGACGGCAACATCGACGAGACCGAAGTGGGCTCGCTGGTGGAAGGAATGCCTATGCGCATCACCATCGGCGCTCTTCCGGACTACAGCTCCGAGGCCTCCCTGGAGTACATTTCTCCCAAGGCGGTGGAGAACAACGGTGCCAACCAGTTCGAAATCAAGGCCGCGGTGCAGGTGAAGGGCAGCAGCCACATGATCCGTTCCGGCTACAGCGCCAACGCTGAAGTGGTGCTGGAAAAGGCCGACAGCGTGCTCGTGATTCCCGAGAGCGCCCTGGAATTCAGCGGCGACAGCACCTTCGTGTACCGCAAGAACGCGGAGGCGGGCTTTGACCGCGTGAGCGTGGTCACCGGACTCAGCGACGGGCTCAGCATAGAGATACGCGAGGGTCTGGACAAGGGCGATGTGGTGCGCGGCACCCGTATCATCAATTTTGATCCCAAGAAGAAATGAAACAGCCGTTAGCCATACTTGCCGCCCTGCTGCTGTCCGGCACGGCGGGATTCGCCCAGCAGGGGCCCTGGAGCCTCTCGGACTGCATCTCCTATGCGCTTGAGCACAACCTGTCGCTCCAGCAGAGCGGTCTCGTGGTGCAGCAGCGCGAAGTGGAACTTGAGACCGCCAAGGGCAGGCGCCTGCCCAACCTGAGCGCACATGCCTCCGAGAACCTCTCCTTCGGCCGCGGACTCACCGCGGACAACACGTATTCGAATTCCAATACGACTTCGACCTCCTTCAGCCTCGGCACCGACGTGCCCATTTTCCAGGGTTTCGACATCACCAACGGCATAAAGATGGGCAAGCTCAACCTGGAATCCGCTACCGCCGACCTGGAGAAGGCCAGGGACGACATACGTGTGGCCGTGGCGCAGGCTTACGTGCAAATCCTTTACAATCAGGAGATTCTGCGCGTTGCGTCCGCCCAGGTGGAACATGACGCCCAGCTGCTCGCGCAGGTGCAGGAGCGCTGCGCAGCGGGCAAGGTCAGCGAGGCGGAAGTCTCCGCCCAGCAGGCCACTCTCGCCCAGAGCCGCCAGAGCGAAATCCAGGCGGACGGCAACTTGAAAGTCTCTGTGCTCGAGCTCACCCAGCTGCTCGAACTCCCCTCTCCGGAGGGCTTCAGCATCGTGACCCCGGAAGTGGGTGACTTGTCCGGGACGCTCCTGATGCGGCCGGAGGCCATTTTCGCCGAAGCCGTGGAAATGAAGCCGGCCGTTGAGTCGGCCAAGATTGGAGTGGACTATGCAAAGGTGGGCATCGACAAGGCGAAGGGTGCCTTCATGCCTTCGCTCTCGCTTAGCGGCGGGCTGGGCACCAACTACTACACCAATTCCAAAGCCGGTTCCGCCTCATTCGGCGACCAGATGAAGAACAATTTCAGCCAGTACGTAGGCCTTTCCCTGAACATTCCCATCTTCCAGCGTTTCTCCGCCCGCGGCCAGCTGAAGAGCGCCCGGATCAACTACCAGGACCGCCAGATTCAGCTCGAGAGCGTGAAAAAGTCGCTCTACAAGGAGATCCAGCAGGCCTACTACAACGCCCTCAACGCCCAGGCCCGATTCTCCGGCAGCAGCGAAGGCGCCGAAAGCGCCCGCAAGCACTACGAGCTGACCGAAGAGAAATACAAAGTGGGCAAGGCAGGCATCGCCGACTACAACGACGCCCGGAATTCCTGGCTCAAAGCTGAATCGGAGCACATCCAGGCCCGCTACCAGTGCCTCTACCAGATCAAGCTCCTGGACTTCTACCGCGGCGAAGAGCTCAAATTCTGAGTGTTGCCGTTTTTAGTAAGTCCCTGATAATCAACCGCAACCAAATCTCCCGTGCTCCTTTTGACGCATAGGAGATTTATAATTAACTAACTTATAGCAACTTACGAAAAACGGGCGGTCTTTCCGCATTTTTCACTATATTAGCGGTCGGATCAAACTACTGAAACTATGGCCAGGAGATTATTTGCTGCAGCGGCACTTTGCCTGTGCTGCTTTTTTGCCGCCGCCCAGGACTGGGGCGGGCGCTATACAGTGGATATTATGGACGGGGAGACAGTCTGTGCGAAGGGCGAGCTCTGCCTTGTGCCGCTGGGCCCGGGCAGCTCGGAATTCTTCCTCAGCGTGACCCGCAACGACGGCGCAGTCATTGTCTACGACAGCCAGGACGGGCCCGCCGAGCTGCGCGATGGATGCCTTGTATGGCGTTACCCTTCGGAAGAATATGACTACACGCTGACGATGGAGTTGCATCCTGAAACCTCCTCCGGCATCCCTATGGAGAATACGGTCAGGATCACGGAAACCGTGGGTTCGGGGACGGCTCCCTGCAACATCGGCCTCTCCCCGGACGGCTACTACCGCCGCGACCCGGACTACTTTGTGGCCCCCAATGGCTATATGTACCGTAAGGCTCCCGACGGCAACAGCTGCACCCTCGCTTTCGGCGGCATCTACGCAGGCGAGGTCCAGCTCCCCCAGCAGGTCATTGGCCCCTTCGGCAAGTCATTCAGGGTCACGGGAATAGACCAGAACACATTCACTGCCTCTCGCAACCTCACGCAGGTAGCCCTTTCCGACGGCAGCCAACGCGTCGCCCCAGGCGCCCTGAGCTTTACCGGCGTGCCCTACGACTGGGACAAGATCAGCAAGCCTGTGTTCTCCTACCCCGACAAATCCAAGACACGCTTCGCCGTGCCTGCCGAGCCCGGCTCGGAGGTGCCAGGAGACGGCGCCAAATGGGTGATTTTCAAGCAGAACCTTGCTCCGTGCGTGCTTAGCGGCAACACCTGTGGCGACGGCGGCAAGCGCTGCGGACGCGTGGACATGGCCTTCGACTCCACTATGGGCATTTTCTACACGGTCACCGAGCCCAGGGAAGCCATAGCTTCGATGTTCAAGGGCTACCAGAATTATGAAATCGAGGCCCTGATAGCCGAACAGGACTTCGTGGCCTTCCACACCTTCCCCTCCTTCGGAAGATGGAAATTCCCCGAGAAGGAGCAGGAAGCCAAATCGGCTATAGTCAAGCAGATAGCCAAGAAATACGGCCGCACTCCCAAATACAGCCGCAGGGCTGCCTGGCTGCGCGACGGCACCGCCGAGCTGGACATCGTGGAATTCGAACACAAGAACCACCAGGCGATGGTGGTGTTTGCCTGGATTGGAAAAGGAGAGATCTACGCCACCGGCTCCCTGACCAGAGAAGTTGAACCCGGATCGGAAGACTACAGCGTCTGGAATGTCGATGACGAAGGTACTTACGGGATTCCCGACGTTGTGACCATAGCCCTCGACCCCGAAGGCAGGGCCAACATCTTCCTCGCCAAGAACTCCCCCGAAAGTATCGATTGTTTCTGCCTCCACCAGGTCGGCGACCGTTTCGAAATCGTCCCCATCAGCCAGTGGTATCGCTTTGTCGACATTTAGCAGGCGGTGGCCGATAAGCTACTGACTAATAGGTACTTGCAACTTTTGCCTGCATCTTTTTTCATGCAGGCAAATTCTATAAATAATTAGCTTCCAGATGGTTACGCGCCACCAGCGGTAGGGTCGGCAGGGGCGGCGGCAGCGGCGGCAGGGGCAAAGGCGGCAGGAGCGGTGGCTGGGGCGGCAGGGCGGACGAGGGAGAGCAGGTAGGCGCGGAGCGTATCCCAGGGGTAGTACGGACCGGGGCCGAGGGCAGGGATGGACCAGTCGGCTTCGTTGAAGAGGATGCGCACCAGTACGTCTCCCCTGCAGCCGCGGTAGAAGACAAGCTGCAGGTTGGCGGCCATAGGCATCATATAGCTGGAATTCCACACGTCGCAGGCCTGCTCGAAAGAGGCCCTGGAATCATAGCCCTCCAGTCCGATCAGCGAGAAGAACGGCATCATACCCACATCGTGGCTGAAACGCAGGTCGGCCGCAATACGGTTGCCGGCCACAGCTTCATCCGCCCTGGCCACGAAATCACGCAGCAGGGGGTCCATGATGTGTATGCGCCACTCCCCCTGCTCTGCGCTCCCGCAATGCTGGAGATACATTTTGGCGTTGTATATCCGGGCCGTGACCTCGAACTCCTCCGGCGTCAGGCAATGCATCAGCGCGGGATAGCCCAGGTAGGCGGCCACGGTGCCGTTGGTCACGCAGGTCTCGGCCATCAGGCGGTTGCTGCGGAAGCACTTGCGCGCGGCTTCAGGGTCGGTGAAAATACGGCGGTAGAAGGCATCGAAGTCAAAGAATTCCTTCATCGCCTTGTCCGCCTTGCGGCTTCCCACCTTAAGGCCGGAGGTGGCCTGGTCTTCCCGGCAGAGGTAGTCGTAGTACATCTCGCCCGCCACGAATCCTATATGGAGTTTGGGCGCGGCAGAAGCGAGCGCCGCGGCGAAATTGGTCATCGAAAGGATGGCCCTCTGCTTGTGGGTGGAGTAGCAGGCCACGCTGTCGCGCCCCTTCCCTCGGAACACCGAAGGGAAACGGGCCGCCATACGTCGGGCAATCCCTTGATGCTCACTGGCTCCGAGCTCATTGATGAGCCCGTAGCGGCCGGTGGACACGCTGTCCAGCTGCTCGAAGCATCGCAGCAGCCTCTTTCCGTCCGCGGTCAGCAGCCCGAGACTGTCGGCCTTGCGAAGCGGCTGCAGGCCGTTGCCCACATAGGCCTGGTTCACGGGATAGCGGCTGCCGTGGCGCCCTATGTGACTTATGTAGAACGCCTTATACCCGGCGGGAGGATTCTTTGCCGCCTCCCCGCAGACCTGATAGGGATGATATACTCCCATCCAGGCGTCGTACACATCCACTCCGCGGGAAGCATCCGACGGAGAGAACTGCGCCGCCGCAGGAAGCCAGGCAAGCAGCAGGAAAAGTGCCGGCAGCGCACTAACCCACCTGCGCACCATTTCCAAGCACCTCTTGAGGCGTGATGAAGCGCATCTTGCCGTCGCCCTGCTTCGCCATCAATATCATGCCACGGCTCTCGATGCCGCGGATGACGCGGGGCTTTAGGTTGGCAAGGATGCAGATCTGCCTGCCCACCATATCCTCGGGAGCGTAGTATTCAGCGATTCCGGAGACAATAGTGCGCCTGTCGATGCCCGTATCTATGCTGAGTTTGAGCAGTTTATCCGTCTTGGGCACGCGCTCGGCCTCAAGGACGGTGGCGGTGCGGATGTCCATCTTCTCAAAATCCTCGAAACTGCACTCATCCTTCTGCGGAGCGACCTGCTTTGCGGCCTCGGCCTTCTCACGGGCCTCACGCTCGGCGCGTATGGCTTCGAGGCGGGCGATCTGGGCGTCTATCTGCTCGTCCTCGATCTTGGCGAAGAGAAGTTCCGGATCGCCTACGCGGTGGCCTGCTGGCAGGATCTGGGGACGACCCAGCAGCTCCCAGTCGAGCACTATGCCCGAAGCGGGGGCCTGTGCACCCTGGGGAAGGGTGTGGAGGGCCTTGCCTTCGCCTTCGCGATAGGTGTTGACCGTCTCGCGCTCGCCCTTGCGGTGGTCGAAACCGGCAGCAAGGCCCACGCCGAGCATACTGCGGAGACGCTCCGCCGCGAAAGGCGTGAAGGGCTCGAAGGCTATGGCCAGGTCGGCGCAGATCTGCAGCGACAGGTTGAGTATGGTGCCGGTGCGGTCGAGGTCGGTCTTCGCAACCTTCCAGGGCTCGGTGTCGGAAATGTATTTGTTGCCGGCGCGGGCTATGCCCATAGCATCCTTGAGAGCATCGCGGAAGCGGAAGTTCTCCAGGTTCTTCTCCATGGAAGCCTTGAGCGCGGGAATCTCGGCAATCAGCTCCTTGTCCACATCAAGCAGGTCGCCGCAGGCCGGCACCTTACCTGCGAAATACTTGTGGGTCAGCACGATGGCACGGTTCACGAAGTTGCCGAAAATGGCCACGAGCTCGCTGTTGTTGCGGGCCTGGAAATCCTTCCAGCTGAAGTCGTTGTCTTTGGTCTCGGGAGCGTTGGCCGTGAGGGTGTAGCGTATCACGTCCTCCTTGCCGGGGAACTGCTCCAGATATTCGTGGGCCCAGACAGCCCAGCCGCGGGAAGTGGATATCTTGTCGCCTTCGAGATTGAGGAACTCGTTGGCGGGCACGTTGTCGGGCAGCACATAGCCGTCGCCATAGGCCTTGAGCATCGAAGGGAACACGATGCAGTGGAACACTATGTTGTCCTTGCCGATGAAATGGACAAGGCGCGTATCCTCCGACTTCCACCACTTCTCCCAGCTCTGCGGCAGGAGCTCACGGGTGTTGGAAATGTAGCCGATAGGAGCGTCGAACCACACGTAGAGCACCTTCCCTTCGGCTCCGTCCACCGGCACGGGCACGCCCCAGTCCAGGTCGCGGGTCACGGCGCGGGGCTGCAGGCCTCCGTCCAGCCAGCTCTTCACCTGGCCGTAGACGTTGGTGCGCCACTCCTTGTGGCCGTCCAGTATCCACTCCCGGAGCCACTGCTCGTAGTCCTGCAGGGGCAGGTACCAGTGGGTGGTCTTCTTCTTCACGGGCGTGGCGCCGCTGAGCTTGGAATGGGGATTTATGAGCTCCTCGGGGCTGAGCGTGCTGCCGCATTTCTCGCACTGGTCGCCGTAGGCGCCTTCATTGCCGCACTTGGGGCAGGTGCCCACGATGTAGCGGTCGGCAAGGAAGACACCGGCCTCCGGATCGTAGTACTGCTCGCTCTCGCGGGTCACGAACTTGCCCTCGTCGTAGAGCTTGCGGAAGAACTCCGACGCGCCTTCGGCGTGCACCTCGGAAGAAGTGCGGCCGTAGATGTCGAAATTGATGCCCAGGCCGGTGAAGGAGTCTTTTATGAGCTGATGGTAGCGGTCCACTATGTCCTGCGGGGTGCAGCCCTGCTGGCGAGCCTTGATGGTGATGGGCACGCCGTGCTCATCGGAGCCGCAGACGTAGAGCACATCCTTGCCGCGCATGCGGAGGTAGCGGACATATATGTCGGCGGGCACATACACGCCCGCCAGGTGGCCTATGTGCACGGGGCCGTTGGCATACGGCAGGGCACAGGTTACGAGTGTTCTTTTTTCGTTCATTCCTTATTCGTTTTTTCTCTTCCAATTCTTTGGTTGATACGGCGCTGCGCATTCTGCAGACGCACTATTTCCTGCATTGCGGCAAGCTGGTCTTCCGGACTTGAATCCTTCAGCGAGCGGCGGAGGGTGTCGAGGCGGTCCTGCACGCGGCGTTCCGCATAGACCAGGATGGCCTTGGGCACGCCCGTGACCAGGAAATATGACCGGGTGGTCAGCGCCGCCTCGAAAGCGCCCACCGTGAGCTGGTATTTTTCAGTGGAGAAGCCGGCTGCAAGGGAGGCCACGGTGCGGTCTTCCCCGTCGAGAAGGGCCTTCAGTATCGTTTCCTGCGGATGCCCCTCATCATAGAGGCGCATATACGCCTCATACAGCGCCCGGTAGGCACTGTTGGCAAAGGCGCAGCCGTCGGCTTCCAGTGCCTCGCGTATGAAATCCGCCACGGTCTGCTTTTCGTCCTCGCTGCCGGAATAATATGGCGAATCGCTCTCGAAATCAAGCTCTTCGCATCCATACGACAGCAGGAAATACAGCAGGTCCCGCTCCGCCGGGGCGAGGACACGGTTCTCCAGGTACGGCTCCCCTGCCGCTCCGGGGCTTGCCGTATCCTGATCCAGGGCTCCGTCCGATACTGCAGGGCTCTGCGGATTCTCCGCTCCGCCGTGCTGAGTGCTGCGGAAACGCTCCCTCTGCGCCTCTTCCTGTTTTTTCCGGCGGTCGGCGGCGATGCGCTGGAAAAGGATCTCCGACTCAATCCCGAAGCGGGCGGCGACGCTGTCCACATAGACGGAACGCTTCACCGGATCGGGGATCTCGGCAATGGTGTCGGCGATATCGTTTATAAGCTCCGCACGCTTCAGAGGGTCTTTCCCGGCATCGGCGAGCAGCAACTCGGTCTTGAATTCGATGAAATCCCGCTCGCCCTCGGAAATGAATTTCTGCATCTCCTCCAGGGTGTGCTTGCGGGCGTAGGAGTCGGGGTCTTCGCCGTCCGGCAGCAGCACCACCTTCACGTTCAGCCCCTCCGCCAGGAAGAGGTTGATGCCGCGCAGGGCGGCGTGGATGCCGGCGCTGTCGCCGTCGTACATTATGGTGGCGTTGTCGGTGAACTTGTGGATGAGGCGTATCTGCTCCACGGTAAGGGAAGTGCCGCAGGAGGCGACCACATTGGTGATGCCGAGCTGGTGCAGCGTGACCATGTCCACGTTGCCCTCCACAAGTATGCACTTGCCGCTGCGGGAAATCTCCGCCTTCGCGAACCATATACCCAGCAGGTTGCGGCTCTTCACGTAGATCTCCGTTTCGGGAGAATTCACGTATTTGGCGGGATTGTCGGCGTGGAGCGTCCTGCCGCTGAAGGCAAGCACGCGCCCGCTGACGGAGTGGATGGGAAACATGACGCGCTCCCGGAACTTGTCGGCGTAGGAGCCGTCGTCCCGCTTAACGGCGAGGCCGGCGGCTTCGATGTACTCCATCTTGTAGCCGGCCTTCAGGGCCGCATCGATAAGGGCCGTCCTGCCGGAAGGCGCCCACCCGAGCCCGAAACGGGCGATGGTGGCGTCTTCAAGGCCACGGCGGTGGAAATACTGAAGCCCCACGGCGCGCCCTTCCGGGGTGTCGAGCTGGGAGGCGTAGAATTTCTGGGCGAATTCGGAGACCAGCAGAAGGCTCTCGCGGCGCTGCCTGCTGGCTATCTCCTCGGCGCTTTCCTCCTCTTCCACGATTTCAATATGATACTTGGCGGCAAGGTAGCGCAGGGCTTCCACATAGCTGCTGTGCTCGTGTTCCATCACGAAACCCACGGCGGAGCCGGACTTTCCGCAGCCGAAGCACTTGAATATGCCCTTGGCCGGAGACACGTAGAAGGAAGGCGTCTTTTCGTTGTGGAAAGGACAGCAGGCCACATAGTTGGCCCCGCGGCGCCGGAGCGTCACGAAATCCCCCACCACGTCTTCGATCCTTGCCGTGTCGAGGATAAGATTGACTGTATCCTGGGGTATCACGAAGCTATCTCACATAGGAATTTTATGCGGACGAGGCGGATTTCCATTTCGTCGTAGTCGCCTCCGAGGGCGGCCATCGCGTCTGCAAGGGAGTCGGAAGCGGCCTCCTCCTTGAAATATTCCAGTATCTCGTCCACTATCTCTTCATCGAGGTTCTCGTTGATGTAGTAGTCCAGGTTCAGGGACGTGCCGGTGGAGACTATGGCTTCGATTTCCGTCATCAGTTCATCCATGTCCAGGCCCTTTGCCGCCGCGATGTCCTCGAGCGACATGCACTTGTCTATGCTCTGGATGATGAATATCTTGTTGGCCGACTTGCCGGGAGCGGACTTGACTATGAAGTCGTCGGGACGGGATATCTCATTCTCTTCCACATACTTGCGTATAAGATTCACGAACTCGGTCCCGAACTTGCGGGCCTTTCCTTCTCCCACTCCCTGGCAGTTGCGAAGCTCCTCCAGAGTGATGGGATAGAGGATGGACATATCTTCGAGGGCCGGGTCGCCGAAAACGATCCAGGGCTGGAGCTTGAGCTTGCGGGCCACGTCGCGGCGCAGGTCTTTCAGCATGGAGAGGAGCACGGGATCGCCGGCCCCGCCACCGCGCATGGCGGCATTCGCGGCCTGGGTCTCCTCATCTTCCTCCTCTTCGGAGTCGCCTCCGGTGAACACGCGGTCTTCGACCATCTTCAGTTCGTAGGGATTCTTCAGGAAATCGCGTCCCTTATCGGTCACGTCTATGAGGCCGTAGGTCTCTATTTCCTTTTCAAGCAGGTGCAGGATGAGGCCCTGATGGATCACGGTGCACCAGAATTTGTCGCTGTGGTCGGCTCCCTTGCCGAAGAAGGGAATGGAGTCGTGCTGGTAGGACTTGACCATCGCGGTGGGGTTGCCCACCAGGATATTGGCAAGGTGCTCAATCTTGAAGTGCTCGGGCAGCGACTCTATGAGCTCTATAACGAGCCGCATCTGCTCGCGGCCGTCGAAGAGGGGCTTGGGCATCACGCAGTTGTCGCATGAGCCGCAGTTGTCCTGGGGGTAGTCTTCGCCGAAGTAGTTGAGCAGCAACTTCCTGCGGCATTGGTTCGACTCCGCGTAGGCCACCACTTCGCCCAGCAGCTGACGGCTGATTTCCTGCTCGGCCACCGGCTTCCCCTGCATGAATTTCTCGAGCTTCTGGATGTCTTTGTAGCTGTAGTAGTCGATACAGCGGCCTTCCTTGCCGTCGCGGCCGGCGCGGCCCGTCTCCTGGTAGTAGCTTTCTATGCTCTTGGGAATGTCGTAGTGGATGACGAAACGCACATCCGGCTTGTCGATGCCCATTCCGAAGGCGATGGTGGCCACTATGACGTTGATTTCCTCGGAAAGGAAGGCGTCCTGGTTTTCAGCGCGGGTCTTGGCGTCGAGGCCTGCGTGGTAGGGGCGGGCCTTGATGCCGTTGATGCAAAGCAGCTGGGCTATTTCCTCCACCTTCTTGCGGCTGAGGCAATACACTATGCCGGACTTCCCGGGGTTCTGCTTTATGTACTTTATCATGTCCTTCTCCACGTCCTGCTTGTCCCTGACTTCATAATAGAGATTGGGACGGTTGAACGAGGACTTGAAGACAGCGGCCCGCTGGATGCCGAGGTTCTTGAGTATGTCGCTCTGCACCTTGGGCGTGGCCGTGGCCGTGAGGGCTATGATGGGATGGCGGCCGATTTCGTCCACCAGGGCGCGTATCCTGCGGTATTCCGGGCGGAAATCATGGCCCCATTCCGAAATGCAGTGGGCCTCATCCACGGCGTAGAATGAAATCTGCACTTCCCGGAGCAGCGACACATTCTCTTCCTTGGTCAGGGATTCCGGCGCGACGTAAAGTATCTTGGTCTTGCCGGCGAGCAGGTCGGAGCGCACTTCTTCGATCTGCATCTTACTGAGCGAGGAATTGAGGAAATGGGCTATGCTTCCGGTGCCTGTGCCGGCTTCGAAGCCCCGCAGGAGATCCACCTGGTTCTTCATCAGGGCAATCAGCGGGGAGATGACTATGGCCGTGCCTTTCATCAGGATGGCGGGAAGTTGGTAGCACAAGGATTTGCCTCCGCCTGTGGGCATCAGCACAAAGGCGTCGCCGCCCATGAGCAGATGCTGAATGACACGTTCCTGGTCGCCTTTGAACGTGTCGTAGCCGAAGAAATCCTTCAGGGTCCTGTGTATGGTCGCGGAGTCAATCTGCATCGGAGGATCAGTCTAAGGTGTGGATGGCGAGACCTGAACGGAGCTTGGGCTCGAACCAGGTGGTCTTGGGCGGCATGATCTGGCCGCTGTCGGCAATGTCGAGAAGCTGCTTCATCGACACGGGATAGAGGGCGAAGGCCACTTTCATCTCGCCGCTGTCAACCCTTCGGGACAGCTCTCCGAGGCCGCGGATACCGCCCACGAAATCGATGCGCTTGTCGGTGCGGAGGTCCTTGATGCCCAGGATCTTGTCGAGTACGAGGCGGGACAGCACAGTGACGTCCAGCACGCCGATGGGATCGGAATCGTCGTAGCGGCCGGGCTTTGCGGTCAGGCTGTACCATTTGTCGCCCAGATACATGGAGAAGTTGTGGAGGCCGGTGGGGCTGAAGGGCTTGGCGGGGCGGCCGCAGCGGGGCTTGGAGGCGACAGAGACCTCGAAGTCCTCTTCCAGGGCCTTGAGGAACTGGTCCGGCTCGAGGCCGTTCAGGTCCTTGACCACGCGGTTGTAGTCTATGATGGCAAGCTGGCTTTCAGGGAAGCAGACAGCCATGAAGTAGTTGTATTCTTCGTTGCCGGTGTGGGCGGGGTTCTGCGCCTTCTTTTCAGCTCCCACGCGCGCAGCAGCGGCGGTGCGGTGGTGGCCGTCAGCGACGTAGAAGGCGTCGACGTCTTTGGTGAATATCTCCGTGATGCGGGAGTTGACGGCGTCGTCTTCGATCACCCAGAACGTGTGGATGAATCCGTTCTCGTCGGTGAACTTGTACTCAGGCTTGCCGGAGGCGGCTTTCGCGATGATTCCGCCGAGCTCGGCGTTGTCTTTGAAGGCGAAGAAGACCGGCTCGATGTTGGCGTTCTGGATGCGGACGTGGATCATGCGGTCGTCTTCCTTGTCCTTGCGGGTGAGCTCATGCTTCTTGATGATGCCGGCGGCGTAGTCGTCGGTGTGGGCGCAGAGGATTATGCCGTACTGGGTGCGCTTGCCCATGGTCTGGGCATAGACATAGTATTTTTCCCTGTCTTCGCGGACAAGCCAGCCTTTTTCCTGCCAAGCTTTGAAATTTTCCACGGCCTTGTCGTATGTGCGCTGCTCGTGCTCTCCGGCGATGGGATCGAAGTCGATTTCCGGCTTGGTTATGTGGAGAAGGGACTTCTCCCCAGCCATTTTCTTGGCCTCGAGGGAGTTGAGGACATCATACGGGGGAGCCGCGACCTCCGTGACGATTTGTTTCGGAGGCCTCAGTGCTGCAAAAGGTTTTACTCTTACCATAGTGTTATCAATTTATCCCAAGATACGGATTTATTTTTGAAAAAGCAAAAAGGCCGGCGGGAAAGTTTTTTTTGCTATATTTGGGCTGATAAACGTTATTTTTATCCATCATGAAAAAAGCTTTATTGCTTTTGCTTCCGTGCATGCTGGCTTTCGCCTCATGCAAAGTACACATCATTCCCGAAAAGCCGTCTCCTGACGCCGGCCTCGAAGGCGAGGCCGTGGATGCCCGCGCCCTGTCGGGCTTCAAAAAACTGTTTGTGCTGAACGAAGGCCAGATTGGCGCAGGCAACGCCTCCATCGACATGCTGCGCCTTTCAGACTCCAACTACATCACCGGAGTGTTCAGGAAGATGAACCCCGACGTGGCCGCCGGACTGGGCGACGTCGGCAACGACATCGTGGCCGTGGGAGACGAACTTTGGATCACGGTCAACAATTCCGGCATCGTGGAAGTGCTGGATGCGAAGGACGAGACCGAAATCGCCGCAATCCCGGTGCCCATGCCCCGCTGCCTGGCATTTGACGACAAGTACGTGTATGTGAGTTCGTGGAACGGTGCCGCCGCCATTTTCGGCTCCGACTGGTCCGTGGACCTGGAGAAATCAAAGAACCCGAAGGGCGTGGTCTACAGGATAGACCGCAAGACCAGGCAGCTGGACGGCTCCGTGGAAGTCGGCTACCAGCCTGAGGGCATGGCGGTCTATGACGGCAAGCTCTACGTCGCCAACTCGGGAGGCATTTCCAGCCAGCTGCCTCCGGCCTACGCCTACGACAACACGCTGAGCATCATCGACACCAAGTCATTCACCCTCTACTCCACGGTCGAAGTGGAGGTCAACCTCAAGAACGTCTATTCCGACGGCAAGGGCGCCATCTATGTCACCAGCCTCGGCAACTATTTCGACGTCCACACCGGCCTGTACTGCCTTATGGCCTCAAATCCGGCCCTGGCCTTCAAGATCGGGAACGGCTCGGCGGTCAAGCCGGAGAGTCTGCACATAAGCTGCTCCTGCATCTGCGACGGCACCGTCTACTGCATAGGCACGGAAAACGAATTCGACTGGAATGCCACCCGTCAATACAACATATGGTCCTGCAGCATAAGTGATTACACCGATATTAAGTACTTGGTGTCGCACTTCCCCCAGACGCTTTCCGGCACTCCGTACGGAATGGCGGTCCTGGAATCGCACGGAAGTCACTACCTGGTCATCGGCGACGCCGGCGACTACTACAACCCCGGCACGGTCTCCTGCAGAGCCCTGGACTTCAACGACGGGGAGGTATACTGGAAAGTCACTTCCGGCGTCTGTCCCGGCCACTTTGCAGTCTGGTAGTTGCGCTGGATCCTTACTATAGCGTGTCTTGCCGCCTCCTGGAGCCTCGGTGCGCAGGAGGCGGACACGCTTGTGGCTTCCAGCGTAAGCGGCGTCCGGAGCGTCCCGGTCACGCATGCAGCCGAAGAAGCGCCGCTCGGGCCCGGGCAGCCGCTGGTCAGTGACGCCGTGCGCCGCTTCACGGGCGTGCAGCTCAAGGACTACGGCGGCGCCGGAGGGCTCAAGACCGTGAACGTACGGAGCCTTGGCAGCGAGCACACAGGGGTGTTCATCGACGGCTTCCAGGTGGACAACGCCCAGAACATGCAGGTGGACCTGGGGCGCTTCAGCACGGAGAGCTTCGGCAGCGTGGCCCTTTTCAACGGCCAGAAAAGCCGCCGTCTGCAAAGCGCCAGGGAATACGCAAGCGGCGCGGCGCTTTACCTGGAGCCGGCAAGACCCGAAAAGGACCTCTGGCGCATACGCATCCGCGGCGGCTCCTTCTGGACGGCGGGAGCGGCCCTGAGGCGCGACAAGGTCTGGCGCAGGCTCAGGCTGTCCGCCGGAGCCGAGGCCCTCTACAGCAGCGGGCGCTACCGCTACAGGTTCTTCGACACCACCCTGGTGCGCGAGAATTCCGACATACGCTCGCTTCGTCTCGAAAGCCGTCTGGAAGGCAGTTTAGCCGGGGGCGACTGGGACCTTTATATCTATGCCTTCGGTTCCGAAAGGGGCTTCCCGGGCCCCGTCATACGCCGCGCCGCAGGATTTCCGTTCAGCTCGGAGAGGCAGGCCGACCAGGACGCCTTCCTGCAGGGCAGCTGGAAGAGCGAACTGAGCCGGCACTACGCCGCAGCGCTCCGATTCAAGCTTTCCGACAGCTACACCCACTACGACTCCCACCCGGAAAGGAATCCGATGGCTCTGCCGTACGATCTGCATTTCCGCCAAAGGAGCGCCTATCTGTCGCTGGCCCAGTCGTTTACTATGGGAAGCAAGTGGCAGGCAGACTTCTCTGCGGACGCACAGCACAGCGCCCTGGAAGCGGACCGCAGCTATGCCGTCGAGCCCCGCCGGACCACGCTCACGGCCGTACTCGCGGGACGATACACCGGTGAACGCTTCCGGGCTGCAGCCCACATCCTATGGCAGGGCGCATGGGACACCGGAGTCTTCCGCCCCGCATGGATGCCGTCGGCGAGCCTGCACTGGGAGCCGCTTAAATGGCTCGAAATCGAAGCGTTCGCCAAGCGCAGCTGCCGGCTGCCCTCTTTCAACGACCTGTACTACATAGCCATAGGCAACGCAAACCTGAAGCCGGAATATGCCTCCCAGGCCGGGGTGGACCTGCGGATCGGATGCGAAGGCCTGGAACTGCGCCTGTCTCCCTATTACAACAGGATCACCGACAAGATCGTGGCCCTGCCCACTGCATCCCAGTTCCGCTGGAGCATGCTGAACATTGGCAGGGTGGACATAACCGGTCTCGACGCCCGGCTGGGCGGCAGCATCAAGGCGGGAGAAGCACGCTTCGAAGGCACTCTTCGCTACACCTTACAGCGTGCGCTGGACCACTCCGACCCCGGGCGTGCCACATACGGCAAGCAGATCCCCTATGCTCCGGTCCATTGCGGAAGCGCCTGCGTCAGGGCGGAATGGAAGGGATGGACGTTCACATGGGACACGTCCGTCACCGGCCACCGCTGGTCCGCCACATCGACGGCAGCGGACTACTACCTGCCACCGTGGACCGAAAGCGACGCCGGACTGGACAAGACTTTCGGCATATTCCGGGCCGGGATACGGATACGGAACATATTCAACGCCCAATATCAGATAGTCAAGGGCTATCCGATGCCGGGAACGTGCGTGATGCTGGATTTCGGGCTGGGATTCTAGCTCTCCTGCTCGTCGTAGATGATTTCTTCTTCCTCCTTGTCGTCGTCGGTTTCGTCCTCGTCGTCATCCTCATCGTCATCGTCGGCGGAATCCGACAGGCCGAGGCCGGGAATCTTGCGCTGCTGCTGGGGAAGGTCTTCGAAAGCCACATAGCCGTTTTCGAACTCCGCGGGCACGGGACCCTTGGTGTCCACTATGGTCGGGATGCCGATGGAGCCGGGCTCCTCGGCCTCTAGGGTGATATTCACGCTCTTGCGCGCCGCTATGTCGTAGAAATAGACGAACTTGACTATGCCGGCGGCCACCGTGGCGGCCACGGACACCGTGTCCACCGTGCCGGATCCAAGGTCCTGCAGGGCGTAGCGGGCCACCACACCGCCCTCGGCGTCGAAAGCCTTGAACAGTATAGGCTGGTCCACGGTGAACTCGAGATCAGCGCGGAGACGCTTATGGAAAGTATAGAGAGAGTGGGAACCGTCCACTTTATATACGCGATAGAAACCTTTTATCCCTTCTAGGGTAACCCTGTAAGTGTACACCATAATAGTCTTTTCATTATTCCAAATGCGAATTTAAGAAAAAACAACTAATTTTGAAGCGCAATGAGCGATATTTATAAAAGTATTTCATCCGCGAGCGAAGGCCTGTTCAAGGATAACGGCAGCAGGTTCATAGCTTTAGCCTACCCCGTGGAGTCCGAAGACGAGGTGCGGGAGATAGTGGCCGGACTGAGGAAGGAATACCACGACGCAAGGCACCACTGCTACGCCTACCGCATCGGGAAAGACGGCTCCACATGGCGCGCCTCCGACGACGGAGAGCCCTCCGGTTCGGCCGGGCGCCCGATTCTGGGGCAGATCGACTCGGCAGGCCTGAGCGACTGCCTGGTGGTCGTGGTGCGCTATTTCGGCGGCATCAAGCTGGGCATACCGGGGCTGATCCGGGCCTACAAGACATCCACCGCCGATGCCCTTGCCAACGCGCAGGTGACAGAGAAAATCGCCGGCGCCTGGCACCGTATACGCTTCACCTACGAGCAGATGCCCCAGGTCATGAAAGTGGTCAAGGATCTCGACCTGCCGCAGCGCGGACGCGACTTTTCCACCGAATGCAGCCTCGAGCTGAGGGTGCGCGACAGCCTGCTCGAAGAATTTTTGGAAAGAATCTCCACAATCAGTACCTTTGTGGACTAATTATATAATTACACTATGGCTGACAAACTACATGTTTTCAACGCTGGTCCCTGCCTGCTCCCGCAGGTGGCGATAGACCATGCCATCGAAGCCCTGAAAGATTTCAGCGGCACCGGTGTTTCCCTGATTTCCATTTCCCACCGCACCAAGGAATGGGATGCCGTCATGGATGAATGCCGCGCCCTCTGGAAGGAGCTTCTCAATATCCCCGACGACTATGAAGTAGTCTTCCTCGGCGGCGGCGCCAGTCTCGGCTTCCTCTACGTAGCCATGAACTACCTCGAGAAGAAAGCCGGCTACCTCGACACCGGAGTCTGGGCCCACAAAGCCCTCAAGGAGGCCCAGGGCATAGGCGAAGCCTGCGCCGTGGCGAGCTCCAAGGACCGCAACTACTGCTACATTCCCAAGGGCTACGAGATCCCCGCAGACCTTGACTATTTCCACATCACCACCAACAACACCATCTACGGCACCGAAATCAAGACCGACATCGACTGCCCCGTGCCCCTCATCGCCGATATGTCGTCCGACATACTCAGCCGCAGGGTTGACGTGAGCAAATATGCGATGATCTACGGCGGCGCCCAGAAGAACGCGGGCCCTGCCGGCGTGGCTTTCTACATCATCAAGAAAGAGCTCCTCGGCAAGGTGAGCCGCTACATCCCCACGATGCTCGACCTCCGCACCCACATCGACAAGCTTTCGATGTTCAACACTCCTCCGGTGTTCTCCATCTTCGTGATGAACGAGACCCTGAAGTGGCTCAAGGGCATAGGCGGCATAGACGCCATCCACGCCATCGACGAGAAGAAGGCCGCCACGCTGTATGCCGAAATCGACCGCAACTCCCTCTTCCGCGGCACAGCCGACAAGGAGGACCGTTCCATAATGAACGTCTGCTTCGTGATGGCGGAGGGCAAGGAAGAGCTGCAGGACGAATTCTTCGCCTTCGCGAAGGCGCGCGGAATGGTGGGGATCAAAGGCCACCGCTCCGTGGGCGGCTTCCGCGCTTCCCTCTACAACGCCTGCACCCAGGAGGACGTCGAAGCCCTCGTGGCCTGCATGCAGGAATTCGAGAAACTTCACGCTTGACAATTATGAAAGTACTTATAGCAACACAGAAACCTTTTGCCGCTGCTGCCGTGAGCGGCATCAGGCAGATCCTTGAAGCCGCCGGCCACGAAGCCGTGCTGCTGGAAAAATACGCCGCGCAGGACGACCTGGTGGCCGCCGTAGCCGATGCCGACGCACTCATCGTACGTTCCGACAAAGTGACCCCGGAAGTCATCGCAGCCGCTCCCAGGCTGAAGATTGTGGTGCGCGCCGGCGCCGGATTCGACAATGTGGACCTGGCAGCGGCAAGCGCCCGCGGCATCGTGGTGATGAACACTCCCGGCCAGAATTCCAACGCCGTGGCCGAGCTGGCAATCGCCATGATGATCTATATGGCACGCACCCAGTTCACCCCCGCCACCGGCAGTGAGATTGCCGGCAAGACCATAGGCATCCAGGCCTTCGGCAACGTGGGCCGTCTGGTCGGCGCCAAGGCCAAGGCCCTGGGCATGAAGGTGAAAGCCATCGACCCCTTCCTCAAGGACGAGCAGATCGTGGCCGGCGGCGCCGAGCCCGCTTCCTCCCTGGAAGACCTCTACGCCACCTCCGACTACCTCTCCATCCACATCCCGGCCACTCCCCAGACCATCGGAAGCATAGGCTACAAGCTCATCTCCAGCATGCCCAAGGGAGCCACCCTCGTCAATACCGCCCGCAAGGAGGTCATCGACGAAGCCGGCCTGGAGAAAGCCCTCGAAGAGCGTCCCGACCTGAAGTACGTCACCGACGTCGCCCCCGACAACTTCGAGACCCTCAGGGAGAAATTCGGCCTCCGCGTGTTCGCGACTCCCAAGAAAATGGGCGCCCAGACCGCCGAAGCCAACCTCAACGCCGGCCTCGCAGCAGCCCGCCAGATCGTGGACTACTTCGCCACCGGCAACACCCGCTTCCAGGTAAACCGTTAGTGTTCAACATAAAACACATAGCCCTCGCGTTTGCGGCCACCACTCTGGCGGCCGCAAACCTGTTCGGGCAGGTGGTCGAGAAGCGCGATACGCTCGAAACGTCCTACGTGACCGCCGTCAAGGAGAAAATGCGCAACACCACCCAGACCGGCCTGACCCGCCTGGAAGGAGACAAACTGCGCAGCGGCGTGGCCGTGTTCGGCACTCCCGACATAATCAAGAGCCTCCAGATGCTTCCGGGCGTGGCCGCCGGCAACGAGCTGATGTCCGGCCTCTACGTCCACGGCGGCGACGGCAACGACAACCTCTTCCTGCTGGACGGCGTGCCGCTCTACAACATCGCCCACTTCGGCGGCTTCTTCTCGAGCTTCAACACCGACGTGGTGGACAACCTCGATTTCTATAAAAGCGGCTTCCCGGCACGCTACGGCGGGCGTCTTTCGTCCGTCGTGGATGTGGAGACCTCCGAAGGCAACATGAATGAATACCACGGCAACGTGTCGCTGGGACTGATCGACGGGCGCATCCAGGTGGAGGGCCCCATCATCAAGGACCGCACATCGTTCAACGCCGGCCTTCGCCGCTCCTGGATGGATGTGGTCACGGTGCCCGCCATCGCCTACGCCAACTGGAAAAACGGCGGCAGCCCGAAGGTGGACGGAGGCTACGCGATGTGGGACCTCAACGCCCGCGTCACCCATAAATTCAGCCCCTCGAGCAAGCTGAACGCCAATTTCTACTGGGGAAGCGACGACCTCCACGCCGGCATCAATGAAGATTCGGACCTCGTGCTGAAAATGAACACCCGCACCACCTGGGGCTCGCTTGCCGCCTCGGTGAACTGGGAATACAAATACGCCCCGAAGCTGAGCGGCAAGCTGCTGGGATACTACAGCCGCAGCGGCTCCGACGTGGGCTACACCTTCGACGTGGGCACCCGTTCGGACGACGGCGGCGTGGCCTCGCTCTACATGAACGACGACAACATCTGCGCCGTGCGGGACGGAGGCTTCAAATACGATTTCGACTGGTACCCCAACAGCTTCAACCATATGCGTTTCGGGGCCGCAATAGCCTACCACCACTACAATACGTCCCGGAAATATGAGCAGCGGAACGGACTGATGCCCTCGCTGGAGGGCGAAGACGGCACTCCCGAGACCAACACCGGAGGCGACGGCAAGGCCTACGATGCCTTCGAGCCGGCGCTGTATGCGGAAAACGAATTCTTCATCGCCTACAACTTCACCCTCAACGCCGGACTGCGCCTCTCGATGTTCAGCTCCGGAGGGAAGACCTGGGTGAACCCGGAGCCTCGCGCTGCCCTCAAATGGATGATAACCAAAGACTTGTGCTCCAAGCTGTCATACACGAGGATGAGCCAGTACGCCCATCTGGTGTCGGCTATGTACATAGAGCTCCCCACCAACAGCTGGATGCCTTCCACTCCTTCCGCCCCGCCCATGGTGTCCGACCAGATCGCAGGAGGCCTGTACTTCACTCCGGAGCACTTCCGCCTCAACGTGGAAGGCTGGTACAAGACCATGGACGGCATGCTCTCCTACAACGGGGCGAACGCCTTCTACCCCCCTCTGGTGAACTGGGAGACCTCATTCACCTCCGGAAAGGGAGAATCCTACGGCCTGGAGGTGGAAGCAGGCTACGAGAGCCCGAAACTCGAGCTGACCGCCTACTACACCCTCTGCTGGTCCTGGAGGCAGTTCGAGGCCTACTATCCCTTCCCCTTCCCGGACCACAACGACAACCGCCACAAGGTCAACCTCGTGGGCACCTGGAGGCCAAGCAGGAACTGGAGCCTGTACTTCAACTGGAACTACCACAGCGGCAACCGCATCACCCTGCCGAGCCACGTGATCTACTTCCACGAGAGCCATTCCAACATGCTCTACCAGGCCCCCTACAACACGAAACTCCCCGACTACCACAGGCTTGACATAGGAGCGGACTACCGCATCTTCCTGCCGGACCGCAAGCAGCTGGCGTTCAACCTCAGCATCTACAACGTCTACAACCACATGAATGCCTCGTTCGCGATGCTCGACACCGATTCCGACGGCAACTACATAGGCATGGCATACGGCCTCGTGCCCATCATCCCGACACTTAGCGCATCATTTAAGTTCTGACCGATGAAAGTTCTGAAAATTGGCGTATTACTGGCATTTGCCGCGGCTCTCAGCAGTTGCGAGATTCCCTTTGCGCTGGACGATGTGTCGGAGCCGGTGATCTATGTGCAGTACATTCCCGCAGGCGGCTCGGATGCTCCGGGAATGAGGATCGCCTACGCCGATCCGGCCTTCGGGAAAGACGACGGCAAGCGCTACTCCCTTTCGGCCGGAGACGTCCTCATCAGCGTGAACGGCAAGGCAATGCCACTGGACGACAGCCAGATAGAAAGTGACGGGAATATGTTCACGCTTCGGCCCGGATGCCGTTTCGCCCCCGGCGACAAAGTGCGCGTCGAGGTGAAGGGCCACGGGGTGAAGGACATCCATGCAGAGACCACGGTGCCCCAAATGCCTGAAATTGCGTCCGTCGGGCTGGAAAAGGTGCAGAGAGATTCTTCCGAAGCCACCCGCGTGCTGCTGACCTTGCCTTCCGCCGTGTCAGACCGGGACTACTACGGGCTTAAGACCGCCATACGCACCACAGCCGTGAGCATGACCGTGCCCAAGATGCCGCCCATGCCGCAATTTGGACCAACAGCGGCTTTCCCTCTTCCGGTGCAGCTCGACACCACGGTCAGCGTTATCTACACCACCGCCGGGCAGATCGCCACCACGGCCGACATCAACAATCTCGACCTCGACGGCTTTGCGAGCATCAGCTTCGAGAACGGGTTCATTTCCAGCGGCTTATTCCGCGGCGAGCCCATGATGCTGCTGTCGAGCCGCCGTTTCGACGGTGCCGAGTACTCTTTTTACGTCAACTCGCTGGATTCGTTCAGCTGGTCTGACATAGATTTCGATTTCGATGAGCCCGTGCTCCCCGACGAGCCGGTGGAGCCAGTGGATCCGGTGGATCCTGAAGAACCGGAAGAGCCTGAAGAGCCGGAAATGCCTGATCCGAAGATACTTATATCCTCAAAGCAGGAGATTCGCCTGGAGCTCTACCGCCTCAGCGACGAGCTCTACAACTATTGCAAGGCCCAGTATCTGGTCAGTTTCAATATGCTCTCCAATTTCGGCGTCACGCCCCCCAACTTCACCTACTCCAACATTGTCGGAGGCATAGGCATAGTCGGGGCGATGAGCGTGACGACGAGCGACTGGCAGACCCTCTCGGAATTCGAGATGTCAGCCCAGGATATAATGGAAATCCTGTTTCCCAAGACTCCGGGCGGACATTAGTACTCCCACCAGTAGCGCAGGCCTATTTCCCGCTGGAGCATATTCTCGACTGTCTTGTCGTCCCGGTAAAGCAACTTCGCATAAGGGACCTTTTCCAAACGGGCGGCAGAGCCCCTGAGCAGATTGTTGTACTCATCGAATGATTCTACATACTGGAACCTTACGGGATAGGTTCTGGTGTAGCTGCACCGCGTTCCGTCCTTCAACTGGATATAGAGGTTCAGGATTACGGACAACTCCGGAAGGTACATTTCCTTGTCGGACGGCAGGGAATAATCCAGCCAGAACGGCCAGGACAGGAACTGTTTCGAGATACCCAGGCCGCACAGGTTCATATCCGGGTTGAAGGGATCCTCCTCTTCCGTTTTGGTATAGAACATCAGGGCCTTGTTGACATAGCCCAGCCTGCTGATTTTCGGAATCATTTCCTGCGGAAGGGGCATTCCGGGATAACCGTCTTTCTCGAGGTTATAGATTTTCCTCGTCCTTGACATGTAATCCACCCTGGGCGCCTTCAACGGAATGCCCATCGCCTCTCTGGAAGGCCATGAGGCTTTGGCCTCCTTCACGGGAATTTCGGGCGTCATCCTGATGGACATGGACTGAATCTGGTTAGCCGGGAAAAGTCTCTCATTCAGCTTGATACGCACCGAAGAGGGATCGAAGAAGTAGTCCACGGCCCCGGAAGAGGCACTGTTGCCCAGATAGTGTTCCCGGTCTTCTTCTT
>JAEEGH010000814.1_pt1 | contig 97070 bp, 76 predicted proteins | sample 9134181 | NCBI WGS metagenome assembly JAEEGH01 (sample SAMN16246544, study PRJNA631951) | gut metagenome | biome: gut microbiome; feature: rumen; material: DP-attached | host: Bos | place: Iran: Karaj | collected 2018-10 | reverse complement strand
CCCTGGCGGTCCATTACCGGGAGCGCAACGACAAGGGCGACTGGGTCGGCGGCCCCATGTACTACATCAAGAACGGCCTGGGCAAGGGCTTCGGCTGGCTGAGCGTCCTGTTCTGCATCTTCGGCGCCCTGGCCGCCTTCGGCATCGGCAACGCCACCCAGGTCCAGTCCATCGGTGAGTCCATCGGCTCTGCCATCAACGCCCTGGGCGGCAATGTGCAGGCCACGACTATCACCTTCGCGGGCAGCACCTTCACCCTCTGCAACCTGATCGTGGGCATCGTGGTGGCGGTCATCGTGGCGCTGGTGCTGTTCGGCGGCATCAAGCGCATCGGCTCCGTCACGGAGAAGATCGTCCCCGTCATGGCCGTTGTCTACATCCTCGCTTCCCTCGTCGTCATCTTCGCCAACATCGGCCACATCGGCACCGTGTTCGGCATGATCTTCAAGGGCGCTTTCAACGCCGAAGCCGCGCTGGGCGGCGCTTTCGGCATCACCATTTCCACCTCCATCACCAAGGGCATCGCCCGCGGCTGCTTCTCCAATGAGGCCGGCCTGGGCTCCGCCCCCATGGCCCACGCGGCCACCAGCGAGACCAACCCTGTCCGGCAGGGCCTTTTCGGCATCTTCGAGGTGTTCATGGACACCATCGTGATCTGCACGCTGACGGCCCTCACCGTCCTCTGCTGCTACTGCTCTCACGGCAACGATATCGCCTGGGGCACCAGCGGCGGCGCGGCCATCGTCTCCGCCTCCCTCAGCTCCGTCCTGGGCGGCGGCCTGGGCAGCGTGATCCTGGCCCTGTGCCTGGCCCTGTTCGCCCTCAGCACCATCCTGAGCTGGAGCCTCTACGGCACCCGCTGCTTCGAATATCTCTTCGGCACCAAGGCCTCCATCGGCTACAAGCTGGTGTTCATCCTCTTCGCCATCGTGGGCGCTACCATGTCCCTCAGCGACGCCTGGAACCTGGCCGACGCCCTCAACGGCTTCATGGCCATCCCCAACCTGATCGCCATCCTGACCCTGAGCCCGGTGATCATCAAGCTGGTGCGGGAATACTTTTCCCAGGATAAGCTGAAGAGCTGATCCCGGACAGCCTTGCAACGGAAAAAGGGGAAGCCTGCGACGGCTTCCCCTTTGCTTTGACTTGCAGAGACAGAAAAAATGTGTTAAAATGACGGACAGAAAGGGGTGATGAACGTGGCGATACAGGAATCCGGCGAAATGTATCTGGAGACCATATTGATCCTGAGCCGCCGCGGCCCTGTGCGCAGCATCGACGTCAGCGAGTACATGGGCTATTCCAAGCCCAGCGTCAGCCGCGCCGTCAGTCTGCTGAAATCCGGCGGCTATCTGACGATGGAAGAAAACGGCTTCCTCCATTTGACCGAATTGGGGCAGGAGCTGGCGGAGAAGATTTATGACCGGCACACCACCCTGACCCGGGCGCTGCTGTCCCTGGGGGTGGACGAAGAAGCCGCCGCAGAGGACGCCTGCCGCATCGAGCATGTCATCAGCGACGCCAGCTTCCGGGCGATCAAGTCCCACATGGAGAAGTGGGGAAAATAAGGGAAACCGTTAAGGCAACACCGCGTTAGTTCTCGGCACACATCTTGCTTGCATCATGTTCCGTCATATTGCCCGAAAATCTTAGCCAATACAGGAAGTATTACCCGCGATTTTCAGACAATCTGACGAAAATTCTGACTGCGCAATCTGCGCACCAGAATTGTGCGGTGTTGCTTTAAGAGAAGGACCTGCGCCGTGCATCGCACAGCGCAGGTCCGTTTTCTTTGGTCATTCGGTCATTCGCCGCCCGATTGGTCGCCGCCGGACGGATTGAAGCCGCCCCGGCCTGGGAAGCCGCCGGACGGGAAACCGCCCTGGGGAGGCCGGAAGCCGCCCTCGGGGGGCTTGAAGCCCTCCGGCATTTTGAAGCCCGCAGGGGGCTGGAAACCGCCGGGGAAGCCGCCGGGGCCGGGGACCGGTTCTTCTTCCTCCTGGGCCTGCGCGGCCTCGATATACCGCTTGGCCTGGGTGGAGAAAAGGCGGGCGTATTCTCCGTCGGCCGCCATGAGCTCCCGATGGGTGCCGATCTCGATGATCTCGCCCTCCTTGAGGACGATGATCTTGTCGGCGGTGGTGGCGCTGGAAAGCCGGTGGCTGACGAAGATCGTGGTCTTATCCTTGCGCAGCCGGTCGAACTGGCTGAAAATCTCCTGCTCGGCGATGGCGTCCAGGGAGGCGGTGGGCTCGTCCAGGATCAGGATGTCGGAATCCGCGTAGAACGCGCGGGAGACGCTGAGCTTCTGCCACTGGCCGATGCTCAGCTCCAAGCCCTCGTCCTCGAAGTAGCGCATCAGGGGGGTGTTGTAGCCCTTGGGCAGCTTCTCGATGAACTGATTCGCGCCGGATTCCTCCGCGGCCTTGTGCACGTCGTCGTCGTCGATTTCCCTCTGGATGTCGCCGAAAGCGATGTTTTCCCGAATCTCCACGGCGTATTTTCCGAAGTCCTGGAAGATGATGCCGAAGACCTTGTAGAGCTTGTCCACGTCGTATTCCCGGATGTCCCTGCCGTCCAGCAGGATGACGCCCTCCGTGGGGTCGTAAAGGCGGGTGATGAGCTTGATCAGCGTGGTCTTGCCTGCGCCGTTGAGGCCCACAAGGACCGCCGTCTCTCCGGGATGGATGGTGAGATTCAGGTTTTTCAGCACCTTGCGGGTCGTGCCGGGATAGGCAAAGGAGACGTTTTTCAGCTCGATGGTGTGGCCGCAGTGGCGATTCGGCACCGCAGGCGCGGCCAGGGAGGGCACGATGGTCTTCTTCTCGTTCATAAAGAGGATCAGGTTGTCGATGAAAAGGCTGCCCTCATAGAGCTGGGAGGAAAGCTGGATGACCTGGCCCACGCCGTTGGAAATGGCGTTCAGGGAGGCGGTGTAGGCCGAATAGTCCGCGATGAGCTTCACGTTGGTGGCGATCAGGTAGAACAGGGACATATTCAGGCCCGCGGAGCAGAGGCTGAGGAACATCTGCCAGCCGCCCTGGGCCCAGATGATCTTCTTGATGCCCGCGAAGTAATTCTTGAAGATATCCTTGTAGCGGCCGATAAAGAGGTCCGACAGGTTGAACAGCCGTATCTCCTTCACCACGTCCTTGTTGGTCATGAGGTTGGAGTAGTAATCCATCTGCCGCCGGTCCTTGGAGCGGAAGCGCATGTAGAAGAAATTCTTGCGGCGGAAGTGGAAGTTCACCACGGCGGTGAGAATGTTCAGGCCGACAAAGAGGATAAATAGTACGTCGGCCTTCCAGTCCAGCCGGCTCAGGAGCTGCGCCAGCAGGGCGACGTAGCTGATGAGGCTGATGACGCTGGAGATCAGGTTGAACGCGGAGTTGAGGATCATCACGGGGCGGCTGCCCGCCTCGCGGCTGGCGTTCTCCAGACGGGCGTAAAAGTCCGGCATGTCGAAGGAGGCCAGGTCCACCTCCCGCGCCTTGGTCATGATCTTGACCTTGACGTGGTTGGAGACGATCTCGCCGGAGATATTGGTGATGATGCTGCTGAGGTTGGTGACGATGCTGTTCAATAATGTGTAGCCGAATTGCATGCACAAGGGCGGCAGCAGGTTCACCGGCTCGGTGAAGCTCTGCACCACCTTGGCCAGGAGGTTTGCGGTGATCAGGGTGCCCACCAGGGGCATGACGCCGTTGTAGACGGTCATGAACAGCATGACCAGCAGGAGGCTCTTTCTGGCTTCCCAGACCAGCTTGAAGATGTAGAGCAGCCTGCCCGCCGTGCCGCCCACGACTTCCTTCAGATAGCGTGGCACGTCGGAGAGATTTTTCGGTTTGGCGGCCTTCATCTGGTCTTCCATACCGCCGGGGAATCCGGGGGGTGGCATAGTTCGATCCCTTCCTTTCCGCCCGTCCGGCGCCCCGTGATCGCGGAGCCATAGACCTGTTTTTGCCGCCGGAGCGGGCGCTGTTCTTTTTTCCTCTATTATAATAAAGTACCTTACAAAAATCAATAGTAAGGTACCGAAAATGCGGAACAAAGAAAGAAACTCTGTGATCGTATATGAACATGGAAAAGTGAATAAGGAATAGTGAATATTTGGGGCGGATCGCCTGCGGCGGTGGATTTAGGCTCATCGCCGCAGGCGGTACCGTGATGCTTCCTTATACGAAGTCCTGATAGAACCCTTTCATTCGCAGCGGCATAAATCGTGCCATACTTCGTTGTTGTCCTTGACGGGCGACAGCCCGTCTGCGTCCAACGCCTCGTCTGGCGCGATTTCTGCTCGCTGATCGGTTAAGGCAACACCGCACAATTCTCGGCACACATCTTGCTTGCATCATGTTCCGTCATATTGCCCGAAAATCTTGGCCAATACAGGAAGTATTACCCGCGATTTTCAGACAATCTGACGAAAATTCTGACTGCGCAATCTGCGCACCAGAACTGTGCGGTGTTGCCTAAAGAGATCGCCGTGCCGGGAACGGGATTCGTTCCCGGCGCGGCCCTGCGTTGTTTTCGGGGACGGAGACGCATACGGAGGCTGAGAGGAGGGCGCTCATGGAGAAATCCGGCATGAAAAATCCTTCAGGCGCGCCCTTGCGGGGCGACGAACGGATCGATTCCGCGATGGCATATGTGCGTTCTCTTTTCGCTGGCAACGCGGACGGTCACGATATGGGTCACACCCTGCGGGTATATCGAAACGCAATGCGCATCGCGGAGACGGAAAACTGCGACCGGCAGATCACCGCCCTGGCCGCGCTGCTGCACGACGCCGACGACCACAAGCTGTTCGATACGGCGGACAACCGGAACGCAAGGACTTTCCTCCAAGCCAGCGGCCTGGACGAGGCCGCGATCGAACGGATCATCGCCGCCGTCAACGCCGTATCCTTCAGCAAAAACGGGGATAAACGGCCGGACACCATCGAAGGGCAGATCGTTCAGGATGCGGATCGGCTGGACGCCATGGGCGCGATGGGGATCGCCAGGACGTTCGCTTACGGCGGCAGTCATGGCCGGGGGCCGGAGGATTCCATCCGGCATTTCCATGAAAAGCTGCTCCTGCTGAAGGACAGGATGAACACCCCAGCGGGAAAGGCGCTGGCGGAGGACCGGCACGCGTTCCTGCTGGCCTTTCTTCGGGAATGGGAGCGGGAAACGGCGGAGTAACCCCCGCTTTCGCCGCCGAGGATACTCGTTCCCCGGATAGTTTTTTCTTCTGTGGATAGAGAAAACCCTGTGACTATGTCACAGGGTTTTCTTCAGCGTCAGGACATTCTGTCCGTCCCGGTATTCATAGCGCACATCGTCCATGAATTTCTTCGTCATAAAGATGCCCAGCCCGCCGATCTCCCGATTCTCCGCCTGGAGGGTCACATCCGGGTCCTCCCGCGCGGTGGGGTCAAAAGGCCTGCCGCTGTCCGTGAAGATGATGGTCGCCTGCTTCGGCTCCCGGGAAATCTCCAGGCTGATCCTTGCCCTCCCGCTCTCCGGCGCATAGGCATAGGAGGCGATGTTCACGAAAATCTCCTCCGCCGAGACGGTGATCTGCATCTGCGTCTTCATTGCGCAGCCGGCTTCCTCCAGGCGGCTTTCGACGAATTCCAGCACCTCCGGCAGCCGGTCCACCGCAGCCTCGATCTCGATCTCGCTTCGGCTGAATACCCGTTCCTCATTCATGCTGTTTCCCCCTGTATTCCATGCAGAGCATGGTCAGGTCGTCAAACTGCTCCGCTTCCTTCACAAAGGCGTCCACTGCGCGCCGCACGTTTTTCAGCACGGTTTCCGGCGCGGCGGCGGTATCCTCGTTCAGCGCCTGCATCATCCGCTCGGTCCCGAAAAGCTCGTTTTCCGCGTTGGTGGCCTCCGGAACGCCGTCCGTATATACGAACAGCTTCCCGCCGGGCTCCAGCTGCAATTCGTATTCCCTGTATTTCACGCCCTTCATGCCGCCGATGACGAAGCCGTGCTTATCCTTGAACAGCTCATAGCTGCCGTCCGGCTTGCGCAGCACCGGGTACTCGTGCCCCGCGTTGGCGGCGGTGAGCTTGCCCGTGGACAGCTCCAGGATGCCCAGCCAGACCGTGACGAACATTTCCTCCCGGTTGTTGGCGCAGATGGCGGCGTTGGTGTCCGTCAGTATCTGCGCCGGGGATTTCCCCAGCATGGCGTTGTTCGCCAGGATGATCTTGGAGGCCATCATGAACAGCGCCGCGGGCACGCCCTTTCCGGAAACATCCGCCATGATCATGCAGAGATGGTCGTCGTCCACCAGGAAGAAATCGTAGAAATCGCCGCCCACCTCCTTGGCGGGGTCCATGGTGGCATAGATATCGAATTCCTTCCGGTCCGGGAATGCGGGGTAGATATTCGGGAGCATATCCGCCTGGATGCGCGTCGCCAGCGCCAGCTCCGTGCCGATGCGCTCCTTTTCGGCGGTGATTTCCGTGATCTGCCGGATGTAATCCCGCGTTTTCTGCGAGATGGAGGCAAAGGACTCCGCCAGCACCTCGATCTCGTCGCCCGTCCGATAGACCTTCTCCATCTCAAAGATGCTGTCGCTGTCGGAGAGGGAGTTGATGCGCTTCGTCATATGCTCCAGGGGCCTCACGATGCGGTTGGCGACGGCGAGCGCCGCACCGACGCCCAGCAGGATGATCAGAGCCGTAAGGATCAGGAAGGTCCGCGCAGAGTTCTCCGTGCTGCGGCGGAAAACCGCAAGGGCGTTTGCGTTAATGGCGTCATAGTTTTGCAGCATGGCGACGGTGGGCTGACGGGTAGTCCCTTTTTCCACCGCGGACACGACCGCCCAGCCCACCGTCGGCATGGGAGTGCCGGTCAGATAGTAATCTTTTCCGTCGACCGCGACCGTTTGGAGACCGGTACTGCCGGTCAGCGCCGCGCTGATGAAGCCTGCCAGGGCCTCGTTGCCGCTTTTCCGCAGATCCGGCGCGGTTTCGGTGAGCTCCGGCTTGAAGACGCCCTCCCGCTGGGGGGAGAACAGCACCTGCCCGTTCTCATTGACCACGCAGAGGAATCCGTTCTCGATATTGGCGTTTTCCACATAATCCCGGATGGAGGTCAGGAAGATGTCCGCGCCGACGACGGCGACCAGCTCGCCGTCCCGGAAGACCGGCGCGGCGCAGACCAGCCCCGCGATATCCGTATAGGTATCCAGCTCCACGCCGGTGAAAATCAGTTCTCCCGTCTCCGCCGCCGACTGATACCAGGGGCGGGACCGCACCGGGAAGTGGTAGACCTCCCCGTTTTCATCGAAGTACGACCCGGAGCGGTCGTCCACATAGAGGATCGTCCCGTCCGCCGTCGCCACGAAGCAGGAGCTGAGCTTATCCGAGTGCCGATACATGCCCAGCATGATCTCGCTCATGTTGGCGACCAGGCTCAGGGCTTCGGAGCCATAGGGATCGACGCCCTCCTCCGTCTGGAACTGGACCGTGGGGACGCCGTCCTTTGCCCTGTCCGGCGGGTAGATGGGGTGCGGCGAAAAAACCTCCTCATGGGCGAACAGCTCGGAAGCAAAGGATTGCAGCGTCAGAACGCTCGTCTTCACATCGGCGAACAGGTCGCCGGCGATGTAGGCCTGCAGCGCGGCGGTCTTGGTCATGGTGGTGCTCAGCACCGCCTCCATCGTCGCCTCCGAAACCTGCGTGATGGACGCCTGCTGTTCCCGGCTGGCCTCCTCGACGATGCCGGAGAGATTCCGCTGCTGATAGACGTTCACCAGGACAAACACGCCCACCAGGAAGATGATGATAATCAGCATCAGATTGAAGATTTTATGCTGCAATCCGCCCAGCTTGAGTCCGCGGATGATTTTCACAGGACCACTCCTTCTATCGATGGTCATTCTCTTTTTTCTATCATACACCAATTCCGCTGTTTGTGCATCATCATTTTTCGGGTTTTCCGTTTCAGAAATAACGCACGGTTTCTCGCCCCCTGCGTATTGACAAAATCCGCCGTTCTTATATAATGCCAAAGGATACCCATTGCGGTATAATTCAAGCAGAAAGAGAACGGTGATCGCCTTGGCCGAGAAAAGAAGCCTCACCTCCGGAAACATCACAAAGGGCATCCTCGCCTTTATCCTTCCCATGATGCTGGGCAGCCTGATCCAGCAGTTATATACGATGACGGACTCCGTCATCGTGGGGCAGTTCACCGGAAAGGTGGGACTTGCGGCCATCAACGCCGTCGCCACCCTGTTCAAATTTCCTCTGAACTTCATGAACGGTCTCGCCGCCGGCGCCACGATCCTGATTTCCAAAGCCTTCGGCGCGGACGACCGGGAGGAACTGCGCCAAAGCATCCACGCGGCCCTCGCAGTGAGCGTGGTCCTCGGCATCATCTTTACGGTGGGCGGCGTGATCGCCACACCCTGGCTCATGCGCGCCATGTCCATCCCGGAGGACATCTGGGAGCCGACCCGCGTCTACTGCAGCGTCTATTTCAGCGGGCTGTGGGCCATGGTGCTTTACAATATGCTGGCGGGCATCCTCCGGGCGCTGGGAGATTCCCGCCGCCCCCTCTATGTGCTGATCCTCTGCTGCATCGTGAACATCCTGGGGGACCTGCTGCTGGTGGGCGCGTTCCACATGGGCGTGGGCGGCGCCGCTGCGGCGACCGTCGCGGCGCAGATCGTCAGCGTCGTCGCGGTGTTCTTCCTGCTGAACCGCTCCCTGGGCGGCGAACTGTTCCGGAAGGATCAATTCCGCCTCAAGCGCGGCAGCTTCGTCGACATGCTCCGAAAGGGACTGCCCCTCGCGATCCAGTCCATCCTGTTCCCGATCGCCAACTCCATCATCCAGGCCAGCGTGAACATGATGGGGACCGACGCCATCGCCGCGTGGGGCATCTGCGACAAGCTGGATCTGCTGATCTGGCTGGTTGCCGATTCCATGTCCCCGGCGCTGACGACGTATATCGCCCAGAATATCGGCGCAGGCAAAGTCGACCGCGTGAAAAAAGGCGCCGTCATCGGCACGCTGATGAGCGCCGGAACGGTCGCGGTCATCAGCCTGATCCTCTTTTTCGGCTCCGGCTTCTTCGGCGGCTGGTTCATTTCCGCGAAGGACGCGGGGGAGATTCTGCCCCTGGTGGTGCACTATATGACCCTCATGTGCCCGTTCTTTTTCTTCTATTCCTTTGCGGAGGGCTTTTCGGGCGCCTGCTGCGGCATGGGCAATACGCTCGTTCCGATGATCACGACGCTGACCACCATCTGTCTGCTCCGCGTGCTCTCCATCTGGTTCATCCTTCCCCACTACGGGACGATGGACTGCATCGTCTGGATCTACATTGCCTCCTGGATCGTGGCGGGCGCGGCGTTTACCGCCCTGTTCGCCGTTCGGTCCAAAAAGCTGGCAAATAGCTGACATTTTGACCCGCCGGGCTGCCTTCGGTCCGAGGCCGCACGGGCCCGATCGCCTATTGAAATTCTGCAAAACTTGTGCTATTTAATATACTGTCTGCTGTTTGCGTGCTCGAAGCCAGCAGCGGAGAGGTAAAAGGGAACCGGGTGCAAATCCCGGACGAACCAGTCACTGTGAACGGCGGGCAGTCTGTCGGCAAGGAAATAAATAGGGAATACATACAGCTTTCGCCGTGGGATATCCCACGGCGAAAGCCACATTTTACACCCGCGGAGCGGTCAGTCTTCCTTCCCCACCCAGGTATGCTCATATTCCTCGATGATCCAGTCCTCGACCTTCACGACGACCTGATACTGATCCTCATAGACGATCTCACCGGGGGTGTTGGTGTAGACCACAAAATAGGGATGATGATACTTTTCCAGCAGCCACAGCGCCGGGCGGATCCACTTCATCATCTCCGCCGCGTTTTCCGTCTTGAAGAAGCAGACGACCTTTTCCCGGTTCATGCACTGGGGCGGAAAGGGCAAAGTCTCTGCAAACCAGGCGTCGATTTCCTTATACAGGTCCGCGTCTTCTTCCTCCATGACGTCGTCCTGGATCAGCTTCCAGCACATGCTGAAAACGCCCTTGGCGTACATGGTGGAGGCTGCCAGCTCTTTCCCCTGGATCCGCACATATTTATAATCCATAGCGTTTCATCCGCTCTTCTCTCAGCGAGGTCCGTTTTTCTTCTTCTCAGTGGATGGTGACGTTGAGGCCGCAGGAAGCCACGATGCTTTTCAGCTCGGCCATCTTTTCATCGGAGGGCGGCGTTGCCTCCATGGGCTTTCCGTCGCTGATGCGCAGATACTTCATGACGCCCATGTTGTGATAGGGCAGCAGCTGCACTACCTCCACCGCGTCCCCCAGCTGCGCGCAAAACTCCGCCGTTGCGCGGATATTCTCCTCGTCCCAGTTGAACATGGGGATCACCGGGATGCGGACCTGCAGTTTCTTCCCCGCCGCGGCCAGTTTCCTGGCATTTTCGTGAATGCGCTCGTTGGGGACGCCTACCGTGGCCTTGTGTTTGGCGGAGTCCATATGCTTGAGGTCATAGAGATACAGGTCCGTATAGGGCACGGTGCGCTCCAAGTCCTCCCAGGGAACGTAGCCCGTGGTATCCAGGGCGATGTGGATGCCCGCCGCCTTGAGGCCCTGCATCACCTCCACCACGAAGTCGATCTGGCACAGGGGCTCGCCGCCGGAGATGGTCACGCCGCCGCCGGAGGTATCGAAGAAATTCTTATCCTGCAGCAGCCGGTTGACCAGCTCCTCGGAGGTGTAGTCCTTCCCGCAGAGGGTCAGGGCTTCGGCATAGCACTTGTCCGCGCAGGCGCCGCAGTTGTCGCAGAGGTCCCGCTTGACATGGACGGTCCTGAGCTGCTCGCCGGTCTGCACGTCCGTCTTCAGGGGGCCTTCTTCGATGGCCCCCTTGGGACAGGCGTTCATGCAGCGATTCCGGCAGGCGTCCAGCCCCAGGCAGCGCATGCTCATCCAGCTGAGCTGCTTGTAAAAGGCCTGGCTTTCCGGGCTGTGGCACCAGGGGCAGCGCAGGGGGCAGCCCTTGAGAAAGGCCGTGGTGCGGATGCCGGGGCCGTCCTGCACGGAAAAGCCCTGGATGTCGTAAAGCCGTCCGGTGGTCATATGCTCATTTCCGTCCGGCGGATCAGGTCGTCCTGGGCTTCCTTGTAGACCTCCACGAAATAGGCGGAGAAGCCGGCGATGCGCACCACCAGGTCCTCATAATCCTTGGGCTTCTCCTGGGCCTCCCGCAGCATCTTGGCGGAGACGACGTTGATCTGCAGCTCCATGCCGCCGCCGCGGAAATAGGTCTCCATGACGGCCCGAAGCTTCTTGTCGCCCTCCGCGCCCTGCAGGGCCGTGGGATGGAATTTCATGTTGCAGAGGGTGCCGTTGGCGTAGTTGGCCTGGTCGAATTTCAGGATGGAGTTGATGGTGGCGAAGGGGCCGTTCTTGTCCATGCCCTGCACCGGGGAGATGCCGTCGGTGAGGGGCTGGCCCTTCTTGCGCCCGTCGGGGGTGGCTTCGCAGAACATGCCCATGACCACATTCAGGGTCACGGGCCAGCAGCCCGCCGTCCAGTGGCAGCCGCGGGGGCTGATGCCCCGGGTGATGCCCTCGGAATAGGTGTCCGCCACGAACTTCAGATACTTGTCCGCCTCGGGATCGTTGTTGCCGAAGTGGCTGCAGCGGCCAAGGATGTACTGGTGCAGGTCCTCATAGCCCTCCCAGTTGGCCATCAGCGCGTCGTAGAGCTCGCGGGTGGTGGCGATCTTGTCACGGAAGCAGACCTGGTCGATGATGTTCAGACTGTCGGCCACGGTGCCGTGTCCGATGCTGCTGTTGCCCGCGCCGTTATACTTCGCGCCGCCCCACATCACGTCCTTGCCGCTCTCGATGCAGCCGGTCATGGTGGCGGAGAGCAGGGGCAGGGGGTTATCCATGGCGTAGAGATACTCGTAGCAGTTGACCATGGTGACCTGCCACTTGGTGAAGAAGTCCATCTGCGTCTTATAGGCCGCCAGGACCTCCTCCATGCTCTTCATGTCATAGAGATAGCCGGTGGCGGGGCCGGTGCGCTTCGTGTTCTTCTCGGGCCCGTAGGAGAAGGGGTTCACGCCGTTGTTGATGGCGCACCACAGGGCCGCGGGCAGGATCGTGTAGGCGTTGTTGCCGTCGCCGCCGGAGTTGGCGAAGTCGCAGCCGCAGATGCAGGGTTCCACGCAGCCGATGAGGCAGTAGTTCCTGGCGTCCTCCAGGGGGATGCCCCGGCGCATCAGGGCCTCCATGGCCGTCTTGTCCCACTCGAACAGGGGCACGCCGCCCACCTGCTTGGTGGTCTCGATGCCGGCCTCCCAGAGTTCTTCGGGCGTGCCTTCATGGACGCGCAGGGCCAGGGGCGGGTTGTGGATCTTCAGCCGGGCGGAGGACTGCATGACCATGTAGGTCACCACGTTGGTGGCGTCCTTGCCGTCCTTGTCCACGCCGCCCAGGGTGATGAGCTGGCCGGAGGTATAGCCCGGGCCGGTGCGGGTGGCGCCCTCGCTCCAGAGCTTGTTGATCTCAGCCACCTTCAGGATGAACATGTCCGTCAGCTCCTGGGCCTGCTCCCTGGTGAGCTTGCCGGAAGCGATGTCCGCCTCGGCATACTTGCCGCAGTACTGGTCCAGGCGGCCGTAGCTGATGCCGTGGGGCTGGGAATCCATCAGCAGGCCCAGCTGATAGAAGAAGCAGGCCTGCAGGGCGTCATGATAGCTCTGGCAGGGCTTGTCGATGACCCGGTTCATGCGGTCGGCGATGTCCAGCAGCTCCGCCTTCCGTTTTTCATCCGTGCAGGTCTCCGCCTGGCGCAGGGCTTCGGCGGCATAGCGCTTTGCATAGATGATGATGCCCTCCACCACGGTCTCCTCCGCGCGGTAGAACTGGAGGGTCCGGCCCTCGTCCCCCTGGAGGCCCTTTTCCAGCAGGGCGGCCTTCTTGGCCCGGATCTCCTCCAGCACGCTGCCGAGGCCCCGGTCCACCACGGTCCAGTAATTGCCGCAGTAGTGGCCGATGGGGGAACCGCTGTTGTTCTTCGCGGTGAAGTTCAGCACGCCGTTGCCCAGGAGATCCCGGTAATATTCCTCAGGGAACACCTCGTCGATGGCGGCGCAGGTGGCGTTCTTCACCCAGAAATCCCCGGTCTGGAGGATGTATTCCCTGTCCTCGGGGTTGAGGTCATAGGGATCGACGCTCCGCGTGGGAAAGACGTCCAGCTCGTCCAGCACCCACTGGAAGGAATGCTCCGGGTAGACGGCGCTGGCGCGGAACTCCTCCCCCAGGTGGCCCACGATCAGCTCATGGTCCCGCACGGGGGTGGGCATCTTCTCAAAGAGGTTGCGCAGGTTCTTTGCCCGCTTGAGGACGCCGGGCAGCTGCGGGTTATTCATGTAGAATTCCGTCACCAGCTTGTAGCGGGCAAGGTCGATCCTGGGCTTCTTGGCGCGGTACATGGCGCGGATCTTGGCGACCCGATCCGAGATGGGCGCATTCTGATACATATCGGTTCCTCCCTTTTTGATACTTCTTTGATTCTTCTGTGCCGGACCGCCGCGGCCGGAGGCGCGGGCGGCCGGTCTCTGTGATCGTTAAGATGAATGCATTATATCACATTCTCCCCGCGGTATGGAAGCGGTTTTTGACCTTTTCCGGCGCAGAGCCTCACATTTCCAATCTTCTTGCGATTCCGGCAAGAAATTGTTATAATGCTATCAAACCGGAATATGAGACAGAGAGATCAAATGCCCTATGAAGAACAAACTGATTTGCCTCCTGCCGGCCCTTTTGCTCCTCCTCGGCTGCTGCGGCTGCGGCCTGCTGGACGACGACGAGGAAACGGACGGCGCCGCAGCGGAGACGAGCGCCGCGGAAGCGGCCCCCGCTTCAGAGACGCCGCAGCCGGAGGCGCGGGGGCTGCGTATGAGCGTCAACCGTGAAACAGGCGAGCTGACCCTCACCCGCCCGTCCCTGCCGGAGCGGAGCGCCGCCGGTGACCGGGGAGTGTGGACGATCTTCGTCTATCTCTGCGGCACGGACCTGGAAACCGACGACGGCGGCGCGACGGACGATTTGCTGGAAATGCTGGAGGGCGCAAACGGCGACTGGGTGCGCTTCGTGGTGCAGACCGGCGGCGCGGAGGAATGGTGGAACGACACCGTGGACAGCAGCCGGCTCCAGCGCTACCTGATCGAAAACGGCGAGCTGACCCTGGCTGAAGAGCAGCCGGCGGCCGGCATGGGCCGGGGAAAAACGCTGTCCGCCTTTCTCCGCTGGGGCGCGGATCGCTACGCCTCGGCGCATATGGGCGTCGTGCTCTGGGATCACGGCGGCGGCAGCATCACCGGCGTATGCTTCGACGAGACGGACGACTATGACTCCCTCTCCCTGCGGGAGCTGGACGCCGCCCTGCTGGACGTCTGCACCGCCATGGGCGGCAAATTCGATTTCATCGGCTTCGACGCCTGCCTGATGGGCACCCTGGAAACGGCGAACATCCTCGCCTCCTACGCTTCGTATATGATCGCTTCCCAGGAGATCGAGCCGGGCAGCGGCTGGGACTATGCGGCCATGGGCAAATACCTCGCCGGGCATCCCGGCGCTGCTGCCGCGGACCTGGGCAGGGCGGTCTGCGACAGCTACCTGGCCTCCTGCCGGACGTCGGGAGACGAGGACGTCTGCACCCTCTCCCTCATCGACCTGGGGAAGCTGGACGGCGTGCTGACGGCCTTCAACGACTTTGCCCGCGGGATGTTCGAGGCTTCTGCGGACGCTGCGGCCTGCGCGGATATGGTCCGCGCCATCCAGAAGACGGACAACTTCGGCGGCAACAACAAATCCGAGGGCTACACCAACATGGTGGACATGGGCGGCGTGATCTCCGCCTGCGCGGCATATGCCCAGGGCGCCGGCCCGGCGCTGGAAGCGCTGAAGGCCGCCGTGGCCTATTCCGTCAGCGGCAAAACGCACCGGGACGCGTCGGGCCTCTCCCTGTACTATCCTCTGAGCGTCCAGGGCTCCCGGGAGCTTTCCGTTTTCGGTGAAATCTGCCCCAGCCCCTACTACGTCTCCTTCGTGGACCGGCAGAATCAGGGCAGCGTCAGCCTTGACGCCGCGGAGGACTACGACGGGGACGAATGGTTCGACGACGACGGCAACTGGTTCTGGGACCTGCTGGACGCCTGGCTGGACGACGGCGACTGGACGGACGGCGATTGGGGGGACGATGACTGGACGGACGATTATTGGGACTATCTGGACGATTACGAGCAGACCGGCGAAAGCCCCCTCATCACCTTTGCCGTCGAGCCCCACACCGACGAGGACGGCGTCTTCTGGTTTGAACTGGATGATAACGGCTATTGCTACGCCGCGGACGTTTACGGCGTCGTCTTCCAGCTCTCCTATGACGGGGAGGACCTGATCGAGCTGGGAGAGACCTACGATCTCAACGGCGACTGGGACACCGGCGTCTTCGCGGATGATTTCGACGGCTGGTGGATCTCCCTGCCCGACGGGCAGAACCTGGCCACCTATATCGTGGAGGACGGAGAGGATTTCACCATCTACACCTCGCCCGTCCTGCTCAACGGAGAGGAGACGAACCTGCGCCTCCGGCTGGATTACGCCTACGGAACGCTGACCATTGAGGGCGCATGGGACGGTATCGACGCATACGGCGCGCTCTCCCGGGAGATCGTCAAGCTCCGGCGGGGCGACGTGATCACCCCGCTGTACAACGCCTATGCGCTGGAGAGCGACGACGAATTCTATTACCAGGGGGAGGACTATGTCTTCACCGACACGCCGGAGCTCTGCTATGACCTGATGGCGGACGGGGATTATTTCTTCGCTTTCTGCATCGACGATATCTACGGCGACTACTGCCTGAGCGATTTTGCCGTGTTCAGCATCGAGGACGGCGAGGTCTGGTTCTGGGACGAAACATTTTAATATTACATACGGAGGTCGGGATCATGGCACTATTCGGAAATCTGGTCAACAACACAGACATGTCCGGCTATAAGCGGCTGGACAATCCCCAGGGCTGGGATAACCAGGCGCTCCTGGCAAGGCTCTATGGCGTCGCCACCTCCCTGGGACAGCCGAGGATCGGCACCGCCAGGATCATGGGAAAGGACAGCGAGGCGGTCCTCTATGAGTCCGCCGGGGAGACCAGCCTCGTCTATGTCCGGGCAAACGGCAAAAAGATCGACATCGGCAAGGCCCCGAAGGGCGGCATGACCGGCGCGAACATGCTCAACCGGGCGATCGTCCTGGCCGGCGGCGGCGAGGACGCCGAGGGCGTCAAGCTCAACCGCGCCGTGGATGAGCTGCAGGGCGTTCTGGAAAGGCTGCTGGCCGGCCAGACCGTGACGGCGACGCAGGCCGCCGCAGTCGCCGCTTCCGGCAGCACCGTCAAGCTCTACATGGAGGAAAAGCTCAGCTTCTCCGTCAGGGACAGGTACACCATCTTCACCGCGGATCAGCAGCCCGCTTTCTATGTGGAGAGCAATATGGCCGATACTGCGTACAAGGTCATGGACGCCGGCGGGAACGAGGCGATGGTGGTCAAAAAGAAGCTGATCTCCGTCATGCCGGAATACACGGTGACCGCCGGAAAGCAGGAGATCGGCAGCTTCAAGAAAAAGCTCAAGCTCACCCGCACGGAGATCGTCGGGACCGTGGGCGGCGCGGAGCTGACCATCAAGGGCGACATGTACGGCGGCAGCTTCAACATCCTGCTGGGCGGCGCGATGATCGGCAGCGTGGACAAGGAGCGCTTGACCTGGGCCAGCTGTTACCGCATCGAATCCTACGATCCGCGCAATGTGTATCTCATTGTGGCGATTTCCGTGATCGTCGAGGCGCTGAAGAAGCTGGACCAGAAAAAGGATTAAGGCAATACCGCATAATTCTGGTGCGCAGATTGCGCAGTCAGAATTTTCGTCAGATTGTCTGAAAATCGCGGGGAATACTTCCTGTATTGGCCAAGATTTTCGGGCAATATGACGGAACATGATGCAAGCAAGATGCGTGCCGAGAATTGTGCGTTATTGCCTTAAGACACAGGAGGTTTACGGAATGGGGAAACAGGACCGGCGCAGGATCGTCGTCTCCCTGGCGGCGCTGATCGTGCTGGCAGCTCTGGCGCTGCTGGTTTACCGTCGGTTGGAGACGGGTGGACGGGAGAGGGCCGAAGAAGCCGCCGCCCTGCAAACGGCGGAGGCCGTCCTGACGCCCGCGCCCACGCCGGAACCTACGTCCGAACCCACGCCCGAGCCTACCCCGGAGCCCACGCCCGAACCCACACCGGAACCCACGCCCGAGCCCACGCCCACCCCCTGGAACCTCGTGCTGGTGAACCGGACCCACCCGGTGCCGGAGGATTGGGAATTGCAGCCGGTGGAAATGCCCAACGGGAAGATCATCGACGCGCGCATCGCCGAACCCCTCGCGGAGATGTTCGAGGCCGCCAGGGAAGCCAACGCCGGCATTCTCCCCATCGTCTATTCCGGCTATCGCTCCCCGGAGCACCAGCAGGAGGTCTTCGACGAATACGTGCAGGACTACCTCTCCCAGGGCTGGTCCGAAGCCGACGCCATTGCCGAGGCGGAAAAATGGGTCGCCCTGCCGGGCACCAGCGAGCACCAGCTGGGCATCGCCGTGGATATCGCCGGCGCGGTGTACGAGGTCTTCGACTGGCTCCGGGAGCACAGCTGGGAATATGGCTTCATCCTCCGCTATCCCCCGGACAGGACCGGCGTCACCGGCATCAGCGGCGAAGAATGGCACTATCGCTATGTGGGGCAGGAGGCCGCCAGGGAGATCTATGAAAGCGGCCTCACCCTGGAGGAATATCTGGGAGAGACGGCGACGGAGGAAGGGGAAAGCGCAGCTGAAGAAGCGGACGGCGTCCTTTCCGAAACAACCCCTCCCGATTGAAAAAAACAAACGGGACTGCCGCGGTCGGATCCATGAACCGCGCGCAGTCCCGTTTTTCCTTTGTCTTCAAAAAGCCTTGCTGATGGCGATCTCCACCGCGCTTCCCCGGATATTCACGCTGACCTCATCGGCCAGATTGGCGACGATGGATTTTTCCAGCTCGTCCCAGGCCTCCTGCGCCCCCGCGATATCCTCCAGATTCTCCTTGATCTCGGACATATAGGTGCTCATGGTCCAGGAATAGGTATCCAGGCCGGAAACATAACCCACCGGGCTCCCCATGCTGATGAGACCCAGGGACAGGCTGGACACCGAGGAGGCGTTCTGTCCCTTGGGAAGCAGGACGAGGGCGACCATCTCCCGCAGCTTGCCCATAAAGCCCCGCGCCGCGTCGTTTTTCCCGCTGGAGGACGCCGCCAGCAGCTGCCTGCGCATCTCCTGATCCAAGGTGACGTCGGCGCAGAGCCGGAGGTTGAATTTCCTGTTTTCCTCCCGGGCCTGGTATTCGGCCTCCACGCTGCCGGTGATGCCCCGCAGGAGGCCGATCAGCTCCTCTGCCAGCAGGCGGAGCCGCAGGTTTTCCTTGTGCCCCAGGCCGCAGTCCAGCCCGAGCTTCTCCGTTACCGCCAGGGCCTCCTCCATGCCTTCGCCCTGGGTCGTGACTTTGATTTCCGCCGTCTTCATTCCGCTGACCTGTCCTTCCCCGCTTACTCCACGGTCAGGATATCCGCGAAGCCCGTGACCTCAAAGATTTCCTGGATGGTCTCGTTCACGTTCGTCAGCTTCATGGCGCCCTGCTTGTTCATCTGCTTCTGCGCAGAGAGCAGCACCCGCAGCCCTGCGGAGGAGATGTACTCCAGCTCGGAGAAATCGAAGATGAGAGAATTGACGCCCTCCAGGGAGTTTTTCAGCTCCGCTTCCAGCTCCGGAGCGGTGACGGTATCCAGCCGTCCATCCAGGGCCATGGTCAGTTCGCTGCCGCTGCCGGTTTTGTTGATGGTCATGATCATACCTCCGTATTCTTGCTGATTGATCGTCTTTTCACGGCGCGGACTCCGCTTCAGGGAACCCTTCGCCGCCTGTATGTCCGCTTGCCTCTTTCTGTCCGCCCACGCCGGCAGGGCGCAAGGCGCCTCGCGGCCGACGTTCCGCGTTCATGCCGGTCTCGTTCTTTCCTGATGCCGGAATACAAAGCCGAAGCTATTATAGCATCGTTTCACGGGAAAATCCAGCGAAAAGGCCGGACAAATGCCCCTGGACCCCTCCCGCCGTTCATTCTTTTCCGTTTTTTTCAGGCCGGTTTCCATTTTTTCAATATCAGGGCGTGCTTTTTCCCCGGATATCTGATAGAATAATAAAATCAGAAGCCTATTTCAATTCATGAAGGAGCTGAAGACTATGAACATGGACCTCTGGATCCGCGAACAGATCGCGACGCAGAACAAAAAAGCCATGCCGCTGCTGTCCTATCCGGCGGTGCAGCAGCTGTTCATCACGGTGGACAGGCTGGTGAATTCCTCCACGGAAATGGCCCTGGGCGTCCGCCTGATCGCGGACCGCTATGATATGCCCTTTGCCACCACATACATGGATTTGTCCGTGGAAGCCGAGGCGTTCGGCGCGAAGTGCACCTATCACACCGACGATATCCCCACCATCACCGGGCAGCTAATTTCCTCTCAGGAGGAAGCCGACGCTCTGCAGATCCCCGAGATCGGCGCGGGACGGACGGGCAAGGTCCTCCGGGCCCTGGGGAAGACGCTGACGCTGGTGACGGACCGCCCCGTCTTCGCCAACTGCACCGGCCCCTTCTCCATGGCGGGCCGCCTGATGGACGTCAATGAGATCCTCCTGCTGACCTACGAGGAGCCGGAGCTGGTCCACACCGTGCTGGAAAAATGCACCCAGTTCCTGCTGAAATATATCAAGACCATGAAGCTGATGGGCGCCAACGGCGTTATCATGGCGGAACCGCTTGCCGGCCTCATGTCCCCCGGCCCCATGCAGGAATTCTCCTCCAAGTATGTGCGCCGGATCATCGACGAGCTGCAGGATCGTGACTTTGTCGTCTGCTATCACAACTGCTCCAACGCCATTGAAAAGAAAGTGGACGCCGTGATCGCCACGGGCGCGAAGATGTTCCACTTCGGGGACAAGGCGGATATGTGGCAGCTGCTGAACACCCTGCCCAAGGACGTGATCGTCATGGGCAACATCAGCCCCTCCGCCGTGTTCATGTGCGACAGCACCGAAAAAATGGCCATCGACACCCAGAACCTCCTGCGCCAGTGCATGGTCTGCGAGAACTTCATGATCTCCTCCGGCTGCGACATCCCCGCCGCCACGCCCCTGGCCAACATCGACAAGTTCTTCGAGGTCATCAACCTGGGCTACCACAAGGCGAAGCTCTGGGGTCAGGTCCACCGGCTGTATCCCATTCCTTCCGTCTGAGCGGGAGCATCCACGGCTTTCCGCGGCTTTCAAGAGCCGGCGCAGCCCCCCTTTCGGGGGCTGCGCCGGCTCAGACTGTAGACAAACCTATCGGCAGAGGTTCGACATGCATGGGGGAACCGTGAGGGGGGACGGGAATCCCCCCTCACGTAATATCCTTGCAAAATCAGAATGCATTTCTGATTTTGCGCTCAAGCTGTCGACACTTTATCGACAGCTTGAGGGTGCGTTGCAAGTGCAACGCACCCTTTTGACTTCTCAGACGCTTTCATCGTATTCGCAGTGATCCCGGAGGTGCGACCGTCACCTCGCCGCATTCCGTTTCCGGAGCCAGCTTGCCGGCAAGCCGACGAGAACGATCAGGCCGGACAGCAGCGTGCAGATATAGAAGGAGACGCCGCGGCTGAGGAGCTGGAGCTCAATGGCATACTCCGTGGTAAACATTCTTTCAAAGCCGCTGAGCATCAGGTAGTCCACCGCGCCCATCCCGCCGGGGATCGGTACGCAGCTCGAACCGATCTGCGCCAGCGCCTGGGTCACCCACAGCGCGGCCCCCTGGCCCGCAAAACCACGGTTCAGCGCAAAATGCAGCGCGAGCGTCACGGTTATCTGCGCAAGGCGCTGCGCCAGGTTCAGGAAGTAGACCGTGATCCATACGCCCGGCTTCCCCTTCATCACCCGCGCACACTGCGCGTACTCCTCCGCCAGATGCGACAGCCGTTCTTTCCATCGATCCGGATTCCGCATCAGATGGATGCGATGGAGAAGCCCGAACAGCTTTCCGCCCAGCCGGGACAGCAGCGCTCCCCTTTTCAGAAGGCCGATGAACAGAAAGGTCAGGGCAAGCAGCATGACCAGCCCGAACAGAATGAGGAACTTTGCAAAGCCCTCCATCTCCAGAAATACGGAGGGCATCGCCAGCAGGCAGACGATCCCGATGGTCAGCGTCGCCGCCGTGTAGAGGATCAGATTCACCACCAGCGTTGCGGTGACCACGCCGCCGGGGATGCTGTGACTGCCCATCATCAGGGCCGCCGCCGGCTGGCCACCGGTGGCGGAGGGGGTGATGGCGGAAAAGAACTGGTCGGCTGCGCTGTAGCGCAGTCCGCGGAAAAAGCCCCGGGGATAGCCCAGATGCCGCAGGATGCACAGCAGCGACAAGCCCTCCAGCACGATGAAGCCCGTCATGCAGAGAAAAGAAGCGCAGATCCACAGAGGAGAGGCCTGTTCCACGGCCTTCAGAAGCTTTGCCGGACTCAGACCGCTGCCCGCGGAAAACACGGTCCGGATCGTCGCAGCCGCGATCAGAAGGGCGAGGACAGCCCAAAAGACTCTGCGTTTTTGTTTCATGCCGCGTACCCTTCTCCTTGCGCTTTGCTGGGGCGTTCCACGCCCGAATTCCGGTCTATATAGTATATCAGATCCTGCGGGAAACGGGAAGATGTTTTGCATTTTCCGCCGTAACATTTCTGCATTTTCTGTCAATAATTGGCAATCATTCCCGGCAAATCGGGTCTGAAATCCCGTTTTTCCGGGCAAGCGGCGGCCTGACGCGCCTTTGGGCGCAGGCGCTCCCCTCCGGGGACGATGTGACAGGGGGCTGCTGCGGCATGATCCCGCAGCAGCCCCTTGCGATGCTGTGTCGTTTACGGAAGCAGGGTCAGATGCCGGCCAGCTTCAGGATGTCGGGCACCTTGGATTCCCAGCCCTGGGCCATGATGTGCACGCCCTGGCAGTAGGGCAGGCACTCCTTGATGAGACGGGCGGTGATCTCCACGCCGGTGATGCCCGCCTTGGTCTTCTCCTTGTCGGCCTTCAGCTCGTCGATCAGCGCATCGGGCACATGGACGCCGGCCACGTTGGCGTTCAGGTAGCGGCACATGCCGACGCTCTTGGGGATGATGACGCCCAGCTGCACGGGCACGCCGAACTGCTTGGCCTTATCCATGAAAGCGATGAACTTTTCGGGCTCGAACACGGCCTGGGTCTGGAAATACTGAGCGCCGGCCATGACCTTGCGCTCCATCTTCGCCAGCTGCGCGTCGATGCTGTCGCTGCAGGGGGAGACGACGGCGCCCTTGCAGAACTTGGGGGGCTCGCCCACCAGCTCGTTGCCGCCCAGGTCCACGCCCTTTTCCAGCTGGCCCACGGCATACAGGAGGGAGACGCTGTCCAGGTCGAAAACGGGCTTGGCCTGGGGATGGTCGCCCAGCTTGGTGTGGTCGCCGGTGAGGCAGAGGATGTTTTCAATGCCGAACATTGCGGCGCTCAGCAGGTCGGACTCCAGCGCCATGCGGTTGCGGTCGCGGCAGGTGAGCTGATAGATGGGGTTCAGGCCCGCGTTCTTCAGGGCCACGCAGGTGGCCAGAGAGCCCAGGCGCATGACGGAGGACTGGTTGTCCGTGACGTTCACGGCGGTGATGTTGGAGAGGTACTCCTTGGCCTCGGCGACCATCTCCTCGACATGGAAGCCCTTGGGAGGGCCGACTTCGGTAGTAACGACGAGTTCACCACGCGTGAATTTTTCAGAAAGCTTCATATCTTTAATGCTCCTAACCTTTATTATTTGGATGTCCGCTCATTCGGAAACTTCAACATCGGTGGCGTAATTACGGATCTGTACCGGGCACTTCAGCACATCCAGCCGGCCCACCTGCTTCAGGCGCCGGTAGATGCGCTCCCAGCCGCACTCCATGTCGGGGTCCACCTCGCACTTGCCGGCCTTGGCGCCGCCGCACTGGCCGTTGACCAGGCTCTTGGAGCAGGCGGTGAGGGGGCAGATGCCGCCGGTGATATTCAGATAGCACTCGCCGCACTGATCGCACTTGTGCTCCAGGGGGGTCACGCCCTGATAGCCGGGCAGCGGGTAGGTGTCGCAGGCGGCGCAGACCTTTTTGTTCTCCAGGTATTCGGCGATGGTCTGCACGCCCACGCCGCAGGAGAACACCAGCACCATATCCGCCTGGGCGAGCTCGCTCATGTGCTTTTTCAGGCGGAGCTTCATGTTCTCGGGATTGCAGATATAATCCGTGGTCAGGATGCCGGTGACGACGCCCCGCTCGGTCAGTTCCTTCTGGAGCTCCTCTGCTTCCTTTTCGGGGAAGTGGACTTCCTTGCAGCCGTGGCAGTTGATGATGAACACCTTGCCGGTGATCAGAGCCTCGATGGTCTCTCTGGGTTTCAGTTCGGTAATCAGCATATCACTTCATCCCCCTTACTGCCGCTTTGCCGGCCTTGATCTTGGAGAGCAGCGGGATCTTGGAGGAGCAGATGTACTCGCAGCAGCGGCATTCCATGCAGTCCATGATGTTCTTGTCCTTCAGACCCTGCCAGTTCTCTTCATCCGCATACTTCGCGAAGTACAGCGGGCTGAGCTCCATGGGGCATACGTCCGCGCAGCGGCCGCACTTGATGCAGGCCACGGCCTCGGTCTCGTCCTTCTCGATGGCGATGACGCCGTTGGTGCCCTTGATGACGGCCACGTCCACGCTGGGAAGCTGGATGCCCATCATGGGGCCGCCCATCTTCACGATGACGTCGTCGCCGATGATGCCGCCGCAGTAGTCGATGACATCCTTCACGTTGGTGCCCACGCGGACGATGTAGTTGCCGGGCTTGCGGATGCGCTCGCCGGTAACGCTGACCACGCGCTCGATGAGGGGCAAGCCCAGCTGGATGGCGTCGGAAATGGCCTTCACGGTGCTGACGTTGCACACCACGGCGCCCACGTCCGCGGGCAGTCCGCCGCTGGGGACCATCCGACCCAGGACCCGCTTGATGAGCATTTTTTCAGCGCCCTGGGGGTACTTGGTCTTCGCCACGGTCACTTCGATGTTCTCCAGGCCCTCGCACTTGGATTTCAGCAGCTCCACGGCGTCGGGCTTGTTGTCCTCGATGACGATGATGCCCTTGGGGGCTTCCACCGCTTTCATGACGGCCTTCAGGCCGAAGATCACCTCGTCGGCATAGTGCAGCAGGAGCTTGTGGTCCGCCGTGAGCATGGGCTCGCACTCGCAGCCGTTGAGCAGGACGGCCTCGATGGGCTTGCCGGGGGCCAGCTTGACGCTGGTGGGGAAGCCCGCGCCGCCCATACCGGCGATGCCGGCTTCCTTGACGATGTTCACGATATCTTCCTTGCTGAGGCTGCTGAGGTCGCCCTTGGGCTTCACAGACTCATGCAGGACATACTTCTTGTCGTTTTCGATGACCACGCTGAGGCCGCCGCGGGTGGCGGGATGGACCCGCTCCTCGATGGCCAGCACCGTGCCGCTGACGCTGGAATGGACATAGGCGCTGATGAAGGCGGCGGGTTCGCCGATGACCTGGCCGACCTTCACATAGTCGCCCACCTGCACCACGGGCTTTGCGGGAGCGCCGGAATGCTGAGACAGGGGGATGACCACGGTGTCGGGCTCGGGGAAGCGCAGCAGAGGCGCATTCTCGCAGAGTTCCTTCTTCTCGGAGGGATGGACGCCGCCGTAGTAGCCGGCGAAGCGGCTCTCCCGGATGGCCTGCACATAGTCGTTGATGACCTTGAAATTGACCTTGCTGTAGTCCCGCAGCTGGACGGGCTGCTTTTTCAGCTCATCCAGTCTTCCCTGCTGGCTGAGGCGCTTGTTGATCTTTTCCCAGGCGCAGTCCTTATTGGGGTCTACCTCGCACTTGCCGTTCTTGGCGCCGCCGCACTGGCCGTTCACGAGGCTCTTGGCGCAGTCCACGATGGGACAGACGCCGCCGGTCATGTTCAGATAGCACTGGGCGCAGGCGTCGCAGGCCTTCTTGGTCAGGGCCATGCCGTGGTGGCCCCGGTAGTTGAGGGAGTTGGCAGCCGCATAGACGGGCAGGTCGACCATGCCGGCGACGGTCTGCACGCCCAGGCCGCAGGAGACCACGAAGACGCTCTCGGTGCCCTCGGGGATCAGCTCCTTCAGCTTTTTTTCCGTCTGGGTCTTGTTGCAGAGGAAGTCCACCTGGACGGAGCCCGTGACGGTCTTGCCCTGCTCCGCGGCCATTTTCACAAATTCGCCGCAGTCCGGTTCATCCACCGTCTCAAACTCTTTGAAGCACTTGTTACAAGCCACGACGAAGATCTTGTCCGTGCCCGCCAGGAACGGTGCAAGCTCGTCGATCCCTTTCAGCTTGTACTTGGTATAGTTCTCCAATTTCTCACCTTCCTTAATATAGCAGTCAAAAAAGCTCAAAATACGCTTTTTAGAGTATATCATATCCTCTCCCCATTATCCAGACTATTTTTCCGCGCCAAACCCACAAAAACAAATGGAAATCCCGCTTCGGATTGGTGATTTTTCCAGCATTTTCGTCATTTTTCGTCCCAGGGGGAAAACAGTCCGGATGATACTTGCGTTCAACCGGGAATTATTGTATGATGCTTTTATTGAGCATTCATTTCAATGAAAGGAGCAATCGTTTTGGCTGAGATCCACAAGATCATTGTCGACAGCGACACCGCCGGCGACGACGCCGCCGCGCTGATCCTGGCCGCCAGGAGCAAAACCGTGGAGATCCTGGGCGTCACCGTGGCTGCGGGAAACGTCAGCCTGGAGCAGGCCGCCCTGAACAGCATGGCCGCCCTGGAGCTGGCCGGATGCGACGCCCCCGTCTATCTGGGCGCCACGGCCCCCCTTTCCGGCGAGGAAAAGGAGTGCTTCAGCGTCTACGGCAAGGACGGCATGGGAGAAGCCGATATCGTTCACCCCAAGGGAAAGCCCCGGGAGAAGCATGCGGTGGATTTCATTCTGGAAACCGTCCGCGCGAATCCCGGCGAGGTCGAGATCGTTGCCCTGGGCCCCGTCACCAACCTGGCCCTGGCCATCCAGAAGGACCGGGAGACCATGTGCAAGGTCAAGCGCATCTGGTCCATGGGCACTGCGGGCTTCGGCCCCGGCAACGCCACCCCCGTGGCGGAATTCAACGTCTATAAGGACGCCCCGGCCTACAAGATCATGCTGGAGCTGGGCGTGCCCGTGACGATCCTCGGCCTGGATATGGACGACGAGCCCACCTGGCACGATGAAAAGAAGCTGGAGGAGATGAAGGAGGGCAGCGAAGCCCAGCGCTTCATCGCCACCGCCACAAGGAAGCTGCTGGAATTCAAAAAGGGCAACGGTATCGCCGCCGTGGACCTGCCGGACGCGGTGGCCATGGCCTGCATCTGCTGGCCCGACTTTGTGGAGGAGACCACTCAGTGCTACGGCAGCTGCATCACCGAACCCGGCGAGACCTACGGCATGGTCATCTTCTACCGGGAGGGCTTCACCTACGACTCCATGCCCAAGATCGGCAAGTGCAACGTCTCCGTGGTTTCCAAGGCGAAAAAGAGCGAATTCGTGGACCGGCTGAATGCGGTCTTCAAGTCATAAGGAGGTCCTCCGATGGATCAGAACAGCGAAAAGCATTACAAGCACCTGACCCTGCTCCACTCCAACGACATGCACGGGGATTTTCTGGCGGAGGATGTGGACGCCAATCTGGTAGGCGGCGTCAGCCTTCTCTCCGGCTATATCAACAAGGTCCGCGCCGAGGAGCCCAACACCCTCTACTGCATCGCCGGGGACATGTTCCGCGGCTCCATCATCGACGCGGAATTCCAGGGCATCAGCACCATCGAGATCATGAACATGCTGTCCCCGGACGTGGTGACCCTGGGCAATCACGAGACGGACTACGGCGTGGCCCATCTGCTCTTCCTGGAAAAGTGCGCCACCTTCCCCATCATCAACGCCAATCTCCACATCCGCACCAACCATGCCCGGCTCTTCAACCCCTATCTCATCAAAGAGATCGACGGCATGAAGATCCTCTTTATCGGCATCCTGACGGAGGAGGTCATGGCCCAAACCAAGAACGACGGGCTGGTGGGCTCCATCGTGGACGTGGAGGAGGCCGCCCAGGAGGTGGGCAAGATCTGCAACACCTATAATTCCATCGACATCGACTTCACCGTGCTGCTGACCCACATCGGCTTCGAGGAGGACAAGAAGCTGGCTGCGAGACTGGATCCCGCCTGGGGCGTGGATGTGATCATCGGCGGCCATTCCCACACCTTCATCAAGGAGCCTGCAAAGGTCAACGATATCCTCATCGTGCAGGCCGGTACCGGGACGGACCAGATCGGCCGTTTCGACATCACCATCGACACGGACGAGAACTGCGTCGCAGAATACCAGTGGCGCAGCGTTCCCATCAACTCCGAAAACTGCCCCAGGGATGAGGAGATCGAAAGCCTCATCACCCAATACAAGAGCCGCACCGACGCTAAATACAGCCGGGTCATCACCCGCTTCAGCCGCAAGCTGACCCATCCCGTGCGCACCCAGGAAACGGAGCTGGGCAGCATTTTCTCCGACGCCCTGCGAAACAGCCTCGGCCTGGACATCATGCTCCTGGGCTCCGGCAGCATCCGCTCCGACGATATGGGCCCCATCGTCATGCTCACGGATCTGATGGTGGGCTTCCCCTATGACGACAAGGTCTATTTGCTGAAGGTCAGCGGCAGGCAGCTGAAGCAGATGATCCTTTACATGGTGCGGGACGAGGTCTGGGCCGGGGTCCACAGCGAATTCTATCAGCTCTCCGAGGGCCTCCATGTGGTCTATTCCCGCGCGGACCATGAATTCCGGGAATTCACCTATCAGGGCGAAAGGGTGGACGACGACTGGATCTTCACCCTGGGCCTTCAGGAATACCACTACAACAATTTTGAAGATATCTTCCAGGTGTCCCTGGAGGAGGTCAAAAAGAACGGCGCCCCCCGCGTCATCTGCACCTCCTGCCGCAGCGTCATCGAGGAATACCTCACCGCCCATCAGCACCTGGACCACCAGGTGGGCGAGCGGCTGGTCATCCTCTGATGCAAAGCGCAATCGCTTCGCTGGATTGCGTTTTGAGAAAGATTGCACCTCGCTCCCCGCACTCGCTTCGCTCGCACAGTACGCTGCGTGAGAAGTATTCTTCGCGAGGCGCATGTCCCCGCGAAAAATGAGGCCGAATACTTCGCGTCTGCGGACGCGAACTCTGCGAGGCCTTCACACATCGAGGCACGGGCAAAAGCCCGTGCCTCATGCTTTTATTTGGTCCACTGAAGCAGCCACCGGTAATACAGGCCGCTGCGGAGCTTCGCCCCCGGCAGCTCCCGCCGGACCAGGGCCCGGACCTCCGACATCCCGGGAAACGCATAGGAGACGGAGAGGCCCAGCTCCTCAGAGGAGCGGGCGCGGCGGAGCAGGGTGCCCAGCCGGGCGGGCAGGACGCGGAGGCATTCCAACGCCCAGTCTCCCGGACCGGAGGGCGCGGCCAGGCCTACCGCCAGCAGCCGCCCGCCGGGGCGCAGCAGCTCCTTCGCCTTTCGCAATGCCTTTTGCGCATCCATATGATGGAGGGAAGCGACGAAAACGACCGCGTCCAGAGAGCCTCGCGGCGCTGCAAAATCCTCAAAGGTCGTGCACAGCCAGCGGACGTCCTCCCCTTCCGCCGTACTCTGCCGCGCACGACTAACGGTGGCAGGATCGGGGTCGATACCCGTAAGCTGCCGCCCGGGGGCGCGCAGATAACGGACCAGCGCGCCCTCGCCGCAGCCCGCGTCCAGTATCTTCCCGGCCCCGCTTCGGTCCAGCGCTTTTTTGATCCAGGGATAATAGGCGGCGTTATGGTTCCAGAAGGAGAGCTTTTCCATGCCCGGCCGCCGTCAGAAGCTGCGGCCGGAGCCGGAATGGCTGGTGCCGGAGGAACCGGAATAGGAGCTGGAATAGGAGCTTCTGCCGCCGCCGGAGCTGCCGCCGCCGCCGGAGGAGCGCTGCACGGGGCTGTAGCGTTTGTTCGTGCTTGTGCTGAGATACTGGTCCAGAGTCCGGTCCAGCCGCAGGCTTTCAGCCACCAGATAATCCCCCGCGGTCTGCCGGACGCTGGGAGAGGCCATCCGCTTTTTCGCGCTGCTGAGGCAGATGCCGCCGAAGAAAGCGCCCGCGATCGCACCCAGCAGGGTCATCCAGCCCCAATAGCTCCAGGGCCGGGCCACCCGGCCGGTTTTTTCCATATGCGCCAGGTCCTTGAGGCCCAGCTGCAGGGCTGTGTAGGCGTCGCTGTCATAATACTTGTTGGAGGCCTTGCCGCTCAGCCGCTCCTCATTGACCTCCGTCAGCTTCTCCGTGCCCTTGCCGTAGCCCATGATACGGCAGTTGGTGCCATAGTTATGGTCCCGCAGCAGCGCCAGGACGACGCCGTCGTAGTTCTCCCCGAAGCCGTAGCCCATGCACTGATAAAAGAGGTCGATGTATTCGTAATTATAGAGGCTGGAATCGTTTTTCAGGGTCAGGACGGCCACATCCAGGCCGTATTTATCCGAGATGGCCTTGGCCTGGGCGGCCAGACTGTCTCTTTCCGATGCCGACAGCAGCTCCAGCTCATCCACCACACGGGGCGCGGAAGCGTCATGCGTTCTCTGGAATTCCCCATCGATGGGCAGCCAATCCGGCGGGAAGGGCATTCCCGTCCGGTAAAGATTGCGGAAATTCTCGATCCAGTCGGCGACACCGTCGCCGTAGTCGCCATCCACCATATAGTCAAAGAGCCGGTCGTCCAGCTGATTGGCAAATTCCTCGGTGAAAAGCTTCCTCGTCTCCGGCCCGGTGCAGCAGGTCCAGAAGCCCCGGTCATTCGGGTCCATGCAGATGAACAGGCAGGTCCCCTCATATTCGTCGCCGATGCCGTAGCCGTTGAAATCATAGAAATCCGCCGCATAGACGTCCCGCCCCAGGCCGTAGGCGGAGACATCCGTGAAGATCACGATGTCCCTGTCCAGCTCGGCGCGGATCTCCGACAGGCGCGCCTCCATCTTGGCCTCCTCGGCGTCGGTGAAGATATCCGCCGTGTCCACCACCCGCGGCGCGTCGGGGTCATGGTATTTCTCGAAATTCGCCGGGTCCGTGGGATACCAGTCGGGCTTCCCCTCGACCCCGCCCCTGCCGTTCTGTGCCGCCGGCACATCCGCATGATCCTGCAGATAGTCGGAGGTATGGCGGATCACGGCATAGAGCACGCCGAAGACGCCGTATTCCTCCCGATACCCCGGCGCGGTAAGGCAGATGAAGTCCCGGTAGTCCTGGTCCACGCGGGATGCGGCGTTGCCGAAGCAGCGGATGATGACCTCCTCGGTGTCCGCATTGTAGGCGGCCATAAAGCCGTCCCTGTTCTCTCCGTAGCCGAAAGAGCAGTATTCATAGGCGTCCTGCGCCCAGGATTCCAGGGTGTCCGATCCCAGGGTCTCCGTGTTGAGCACGATCAGGGCCATATCCAGATGATAGGTCTTCAGGAGCTCTATGCATTCCTCGTCCAGGCTTTCGATCTGCTCGTCGGAGAGCTCCTCGGTGTAGTCGATGATCCGATAGAATTCCTCGGACCACAGTTCTTCTTCCTCCGCGGCGGCTCCCAGCGAGAGGAGGAGGAACAGGGCGAGCAGCAGCGTCAGGACACGCAGCCAGTTTTTCATTCCCCTCACCTCCCCAGCATATACAGGACAAAGCACAGCGCCAGCACCGCCGCCAGACCGATGCCGGCCCGGAGCAGGAAATACTGCCAGCTGACCTTCTTGTCCGTGGGCACGCTGCCGACCACTTCGCCGGTCTGCCCGTTCACGGCGAAGGCATAGGTCTTCTTTCCGTGCTTGAGGTCGAAAAGATACACCGGAAAGAGAAGATAGCGGGCTTTCAGGTCCGCCTGCAGGCTGCCGCCGGTGCTGCGGACATTGGAATATTCCCCCGAAAGCTTGCCATTGACCAGGTTGACGGCGGAATTGTTCATGCGCTTTTTCGCCCGCTCCGCCATATCCTGCCGGGCCTGATCGAAGCGGTCCGCCGTGAAGCCCGCCAGATACTGCATGTCGAAGGGCTTTTCATCCTCCATGTGGAAGGGCTCCAGGGAATCCATCAGGGCGTCGTCCACCCTGCCGCTGGCGTCCACCGGCAGGTCCCGGAATTCCATGGATACGTCGCGGCGGATGCGGTAATGCTCCGTTTCCGTGATGATATAATCGCCGCTGCGGCGGCTGGAGACATGTTCCCCGGTAAAACCCAGCTGCCCGCTCAATTTGCCGCTGAACACCCAGAAGGGAACGTAGACCCCCGTCACCTTCTCCATGCGGCTCTCGCTGAAGAAGTTCTTGGGCAGCAGCTTCTTGCCCTTGTAAAACTTCGTCATCGCCTGGGGCAGCGCCTTGGCGGTGATTTTGAAGGGGATCAGCCCGTCGGGCCGGAGATTGCCGGAGGTCTTCTCCGTCAGCACGATGTTGTTGCCGCAGTAGGGACAGGTGAGGGCCATCTGCTGCTGGGAAGCGATGACCTCCGCCCCGCAGGAGACGCAGTTGTAGATGGGCAGTCCCTCCGCGTCCGCCGCCGCGGCGTGGGCGCTCAACAGCTCGAAATCTATGCCGCCCAGCGCTTCACCGGGTTCGGGGGCCTTCTGCTCCCCGATTTCGAACACGCTGCCGCAGTAGTCGCAGACCAGCTTGCCCGATTCCGGATCAAAGCGAAGCGGGCCGCCGCAGGCTGCGCATTTTTGTTCATGCACAGGGTCCATTTCCGTCCTCCTTTTCTGAAATCTCGAATTTACGGTTCATGTTGTTTCCTTACCCGGAAAGCGCCGGAGAAAAGGCAAAACGCCCGCGGGCCGATCAGTGGTCTTCGGGCGTCGGTTCCGGCTGCGGGCGCAGCAAAAAGCGCATCACAACGGGATTATGGTCGGAGTAGGCAAAGCCGGTGTCGACGACGGAGGATTCCAGCACCTCCACATTCTCGCTCACCAGGAACCCGTCGATGGTCAGCACCATCTGCCCCGGATGATAAGGCCCGTCCGCATTGCGGCAGCTGGGCACGGGCTTTTCTTCCTCCAGAGGCGCGATCAGCGCGATATGGACGTCGTCGAAGATCCCCTCCGGGATGGGCTGGGCCCAGACGGCGCTGTCGGTAGGCAGGCCGAACACGGCGGAGGAATCCCCCAGCAGGTCCTTGTTGAAATCGCCCCCGGCGATGCAGTAGTTGTGTCGGGCGTATTCCCCCTCCATGTCCGCCAGCAGCCGCCGCAGCTGCTCCGTGGCGATGCTTCCGTCGGCGGTATAGGCGGAGAGATGCATGTTATAGAGCACCAGCTCCCGCTGCCCGGACAGGGGGATGCGGGCCTTGGAATAACAGCGGTCCAGGTCCAGGAATTTCCGGAAGCCGCCCTCGATGGGCAGCTCCACGCGCTGCGCTTCCCGGATGGGAAAGGCGGAAAACGTCATGATCCCGGACTTCGACGAGCCGTGGGGCTGCCGGAAGGGATAGCAGAGCCAGGGGGAATCATAGTTCTGGGCAAAGACCCAGGCTGTCTCCAGCAGGGTGAACGTGAGATAGGGGCGCTCGTCCACATGGTAAGAGCGGTCAGCGTCTATATCCACCTCCTGCACCAGATAGAAATCCGCCCCCTGGTCCCAAAGGGTCTCCCCGATCCGGCGCAGGTTCGCGTCCAGCCGCTCTTTCGACCAGGCCCAGGACCGGTCTCCCCCGTCCATGAAGAAGCCGAAATCCGCCTCATAAGCGCCGAAGCCAATGTTGAAGGAAACGAGGCTGTATTCCCGTCCCGTCTGCGGCGCCTCGGGGGAGGCGCTTCCCCAGACCTCCAGGGTCTGATCTCCCAGGCGGTGGAAGCGCAGGAACGCATAGGCGACGTAGGCCCCCGCCAGAAGGACCAGGGCCGCCAGGACGATCAGCAGGACGCGGAGGGCTTTTTTCAATCGTCGGCTCCTTCCGCTTCAGCGCCGCTGAAGCTCACTTCCCCAAAGCTGGGGGAAACGATGGCGATGTAGGTCTTGCCCGCCCGGACGGTCAGCTCTTCCGTATCCTCCGTGTAGTAGTGGAAGGGCGCGTAGGTGTCCGCCTTGGACCAGGTGATGGGGATCGCCTTTCCGTCACGGGCATACCAGCCGCCGCCTTCCCCGATCAGGTCCACCTTCAGGCGGCCGTAGTCGTCATAGGTGCGGATATCGGCATAGAGGATGAGGACGTTGCGGAACCGGGGCATCTCCCCCGTGAGGCCGTCGGCATAGTCCGCGTCCAGCTGATAGGCGGTATAGCAGCCGCTGTCCTCATGGTATGTAAGGATGGTAGTCTTTTTGTTGAAATTGATGTCGACCGTCGCCGCATCCTCCCCCTCCAGGGGCTCTCCGTCGTTCAGGAAGCGCAGGCCGCAGTCATAATCCTCCCCCACTTCCAGAGGGTATTTCATGAGCTCCGCAGCCTCCCAGAGCTTTTCGCCGCTGGTAAAAAGGGTGTGCTCCAGCGCGTAGCCGGCGCTGCGCCGGTCCTGATCCCGCCAGAAGGGCTCGTTGGCATACCAGCCCCGCACCCCGTCGATATTCTGGATGTGCAGGGAGCTGATGCGGCTGTAGGCGTCCTCGCTGCCCCCCGCGTGGCAGAGAACGGCCCCGTAGGAGAAGCAGATATCCTGATAGTAGGGGCGCACGCTGCGGATGCTGCCCAGCACGCCCGCCTCCTGAATATGGGAGAAGATGGCCATCATGCGGGTGATATTGCCCTCTGCCAGCACCTCATAGATGATGTCCGCCCCGCCGATGCCGCACTGGGGCTGGGCCTGGGGATGGTTGTTGACCATGAGGGCGAAGGGCCTCGTGCGGTCCTCCTCCTCCAGGGGCGTGCCGTTGAGGTAGTTGCGGAATTCCGGCTCCGGCTCGGGCGTCGGTTCCGGTGTGGGTTCGGGGGTGGGCTCCGGCGTGGGGGCCGGGGTGGGCGTCGGCGTGGCCGTGGGGGCCGGAAGCTCGGTGATGGGAGGCGGCGTTTCCGGCAGTTCCTTCGATCCCGGACCGCCGCAGGCCGCCAGGGCCAGGAGCAGAACAAACAGCAAAATCAGTGACAGGGCAAAGCGATACTTCATTTTCTCTGCGTTCGGTTCTTCTTCGGGCTTCCCTTTCACCAGGAGAACGCGATCCTTTCTATCTTTTGAGAAGCCTTATTGAATAATAATACTCTTTTTGCGCAGCGTATGCAACTAATTTCTTCCCGTTTCCTCGACGATCAGGCGTCCGTCCGCCGCGCCGGTGACGAGGACGCTGACCACCTGCCCCTCCCTGCCCGGCAGGAGCTCCGTTTCGCAGTAATTGGGGGTATGGCCCATGCGGCTTTCAAACAGCACCGCCTGCCGCAGCCCCACCTGGGAACGCAGGAACGCTTCCTCGTGCTCCGCCGCCAGGGCGATGGCCTGTCTTGCCCGCTCCTCCCGCTCCGGCTTCGGAACGCTGTCCGGCATGCGCGCGGCCTTCGTCCCCTTCCGCTCGGAATAGGGGAAAACATGGAGATGGCTGAAGCGGCAGCGGTCCAGAAAGGCCAGGGTCTTGCGGAATTCCCCCTCCGTCTCGCCGGGGAAGCCGGTGATCAGGTCGGCGCTGAGGCCGCAGTTGGGGAAATAATGGCGCAGCAGCTCCACGCTGCGGTAAAAGCGCGCGCTGTCGTATTTCCGCCCCATGCGGCGCAGGGTCTCGTCGCAGCCGGACTGGAGGGAGAGGTGGAAGTGGGGGCAGAGGTTTGGAAGCGCGGCCAGGCGGCGGCAGAACGCCTCGTCCACCGCTCTGGGCTCCAGAGAGCCCAGGCGGATGCGCAGCGCTGGCGCGGCGGCGGCCACCGCCTCCACCAGCTCCGCCAGCCCATACTGATAGGAGGCCAGCTCGATGCCCGTGAGAGTCAGCTCCTTCACATCCGACGCCGCCAGCCCGGCGGCCTTCTCCGCGGCTTCCTCCAGGGGCATGCTGCGCACAGGGCCCCGGAGATAGGGGATGATGCAGTAGGTGCAGAAATTGGCGCAGCCGTCCTCTACCTTCAAATATGCGCGGGTCCGTCCCTCCAGGCGGGCAGGGTCCAGGACCTCGAATTCCCGGCGGCGGAGGGCTTCATCCAGCAGCACCGCCGGCTCCCCATGCCCTTCGGCCAGGGCTTCCAGCGCTTTTACGAATTCCAGCCGCTCCCCGCTGCCGCCGACGAGGGCCGCGCCCACGCTTTCCGCCTCCGCGCGCTCCGCCTGGGGCCAGCAGCCGCAGACAGCCAGCTTGGCCCCCGGCCAGCGCTTCTGCAGCCTTCGGGCAGCCTGGCGGGATTTTCGCGCGCTCTCCGCCGTCACGGCGCAGCTGTTGACCACCACCACGTCGGGCCCGTCCGTCACGATCTCGTGACCGCGCTCGCGGAGGGCGGCTTCCATGGCCGCCGTCTCGAACTGATTGCAGCGGCAGCCCAGGGTATAAAAGAGGAATTTCATGGAAAAACCGTTCCTAACATCGCGTTCGCTCCCGCTGCCGCTTGCAACGGGCGCTTTTTTTGATTATACTGCATTCTATAACTTCAAGTCAATGACGAGGAGGGTCACACCCTTGATCTATCTGGATAACGCCGCCACCACCCGCCCCTGCGGCGAAGCGGTGGAAGCCATGCGCCTCGCGCTGACGGAGACCTGGGGGAACCCCTCCGCCACCCACGCGCCCGGCAGAGCCGCCCGCCAGCTGCTGGAGGAGAGCCGAAAGGCCGTCCTCAGCGCCCTGAAAGCCAAAAACGGGACCCTGGTCTTCACCTCCGGGGGCACCGAAGCGGACAACCAGGCTCTGAAATGCGCCGCACGGCTGGGCCGTCACAGAGGCAAGCACATCCTCAGCTCCGCAGCGGAGCATGAGGCAGTGCTGAACAGCCTCCACGACCTCCGCGCCGAGGGCTGGGAGGTGACGCTGCTGCAGCCGGACGCCGCGGGGCGCATCCCCGTGCAGGCCGTGGCGGAAGCCCTGCGGGAGGACACGGTGCTGGTGAGCCTCATGCTGGTGAACAACGAGACCGGCGCGGTGAACGATCTGAGCGCCGTAAGGGAGCTGCTGCGGCAGCGGGGCAGCGCCGCGCTCCTCCACACCGACGCGGTGCAGGCCTTCACCAAGCTGCCCCTGCGCCCGGAGGACCTGGGGGCGGACCTGATTTCCCTCAGCGGCCACAAGATCGGCGGCCCCAAGGGCATCGGCGCCCTGTGGCTGAGGCCGGGGCTGAAGCTGCCGCCCCTGCTCCACGGAGGCGGCCAGGAGGGGAATCTCCGCTCCGGCACGGAGGCCATGCCCGCCATCGCCGGCTTCGGCGCGGCGGCCAGGGCCGCGGCGAAGCGGGATACCGCCGCCGTTGCCGTCCGGTATGCTTCCCTGCGAAGGCTGCTGGCGGAAAAGCTGCCGGAAGCGGACCTCATCGGCGGAGATTCCGGCGTCTGCGCCGGGCACATCTGCTGCGTCTCCTTCCCCGGCTGCCGGGCGGAGGTGCTGCAGAACTGGCTGGACAGCCAGGGCGTCTGCGTTTCCCGCGGCTCCGCCTGCGCCAAGGGCCGCCGCAGCCACGTGCTGGAGGCCATGGGCCTGCCCCCCGCGGTGATCGACGGCGCGCTGCGCGTCTCCTTCTCCCCGGAAACGACGGAGGAGGACGTGACCTCCTTCTGCCGCCTGGCAGCGGAGGCGAAGGAACGCTTTTTCCCCCGGAGCGGCCGCTGAGACGAATTTCCGAATTTATATCGCTGAATCACCGCAGTTTTGTGTAGTTTATCTGTTGCTTATTGAAAAAGCCTATGATAATATAGAAAAATAATTCATGCGACTTTACATTAGAGATAGGGATGAGCTGACATGATGAATCTGGCGATCCTGGGCTTCGGTACGGTGGGCTCCGGCGTGGCGAAGGTCCTGGCGGAAAACGCGGCGGAGGTCGCCGCAGGCGCGGGAGAGGAAGTGCGCCTCAAGTATATCGTGGATGTGCGGGACTTTCCCGACAGTCCCTTCGCTCCCCTGCTGGTGAAGGATTTCGCCGTGGTGGAGAACGACCCGGAGGTGGGTCTGGTGGTGGAAACCATCGGCGGCTGCGGCGTCGCCCTGACCTTCACCCGGCGGGCGCTGCAGGCGGGCAAGCATGTCGTCACCTCCAACAAGCAGCTGGTGGCGGAGCACGGCGTGGAGCTGCTGGCTCTGGCTAAGGAAAAGGGCGTGAACTATTTCTTCGAGGCCAGCGTGGGCGGCGGCATCCCCCTGCTGCGTCCCCTGTTCAACGATCTCTCCGCCAATAAGATCCTGGCGATGAAGGGCATCGTCAACGGCACCACCAACTATATCCTCACCGCCATGGAGCAGAGCGGGAAGGAGCTGGACGAGGCCCTGAAGGAGGCCCAGGCCTTGGGCTACGCGGAGCAGAACCCGGACAGCGACCTGGACGGGACGGACGCCGTGCGCAAGGCCTGCATCCTGGCGGACCTGGCCTGGGGCCGGGAGCTGAAGCCGGAGAAGGTTCCGGCGGAGGGCATCCGGGGCGTGGCCCTGCAGGATATCCGCAACGCGGCCTCCACCGAGGGCGCCATCAAGCTCCTGTGTCGCCTCATCCGGCAGGAGGATGGGACTGTCTACGCCTGGGTCGCCCCTCACTTCGTTCCGAAAACCAGCATGCTGGCTCACGTGGACAGCGCCTTCAACGCCGTGGTCATCACCGGCAGCGCCGTGGGCGACGTTCTCTTCTACGGCACCGGCGCCGGCAGCATCCCCACCGCCAGCGCGGTGGTGGGTGACGTGGTGGACGCCGTCCGTCACAAGCACGCGCCCCGCGGCATAGGCTGGACCGACGCGCCGCTGACCTTGGGCGACCCGGACACGCTCCCCGCCCGCTGGTATATCCGCAGCGGGGACAGCTGGTCCATCACGGAGGCGATGCCCGCGGGCATGCTGCCCCAGGCCCAGGTCCGCTACCGCGTCCTCGACTGAGCGTATTTGCGCCGGACAGGGTCCGGCAGAAGTATAAGGCGGGATGATTCATGCTGATCGTACAGAAATTCGGCGGTTCCTCCGTGGCGGATGCGGAAAAGCTCCGGCGCGTCGCGGGGATCATCGCCGACACGAAAAAGGCGGGGAACGACGTCGTGGTCGTCCTCTCCGCCCAGGGTGACACCACCGACGACCTGATCGCCAAGGCCCACGAGCTCTCCAGCGATCCCAGCAAGCGGGAAATGGACATGCTCATGTCCTCCGGCGAGCAGATTTCCATTTCTCTCTGCGCCATCGCCCTGCAGGAGCTGGGGATACCCTCCATCTCCCTTCTGGGTTGGCAGGTTGGGATGAAGACCAATTCCGATTACGGCAACGCCCGGATCAAAACTCTGGACCAGGAGCGCATCCGGCGGGAACTGGAGCAGGGCCGGGTGGTGCTGGTGGCCGGATTCCAGGGCGTCAACAAGCACGAGGACATGACTACCCTGGGCCGGGGCGGCAGTGACACCACCGCCGTGGCCATCGCGGCGAAGATGCATGCGGACCTTTGCCAGATATACACCGACGTGGAGGGCGTCTACACCGCCGATCCCCGTCTCGTCCCCACCGCGAAAAAGCTCAAGGAAATCACCTATGACGAGATGCTGGAGCTGGCCTCCATGGGGGCCCAGGTTCTGCACAACCGCTGCGTGGAGCTGGCCAAGCGCTACGGCGTTCCCATGGAAGTGCTCAGCAGCTATGTGCGCAAGCCCGGCACAATCGTGAAGGAGGTCACAAAAGGAATGGAAGAGACCAAAATCAGCGGCATCGCCAGGGATGACAAGATCGCCCGCATCGCCCTCGTGGGGCTGAAGGATGAGCCCGGCATCGCCTACAAGGTCTTCCGGGTCCTGGCCAAGGAAAAGATCAACGTGGACCTGATCCTCCAGTCCATCGGGCGCAACAACACCAAGGACATCAGCTTCACCATTCCCAAGGCGGAAATGGAGCATGCCAGCCGGGCGCTGTCCGCAGAGCAGGACGCCATCGGTTTTGACCACATGAATGTGACCGACAAGATCTGCAAGCTCAGCGTCGTGGGCGCGGGGATGATCAACCGGCCCGGCGTGGCCGCGCTGCTGTTTGAGGCGCTGGCCGCCGCCCAGGTGAACATCCGCATGATCTCCACCAGCGAGATCAAGATTTCCGTCCTCATCGACGCCGACGCCGCCGACGTGGCCATGCGGGCCGTCCACAGAAAGTTTTTCGAGGAATGAGATTTTCGTTTCCGGGCCGCCTCCCGGCGGCCCGGCTTCTTTTTTTGCGGCGAACTGCGGGCAATCGTTACAATTTGCTCTTGATTTTTCCCGCGTTTTGTAATAAACTGTAACCAATTTCAGCGACGGCTGTGACCAAGGCGGATTTGGCATGAAGTTTCGTTCTCCCCTTCGCAAATTCCTGCGCTGCTCCGCAGCGCTCCTCATAACCGCGATCCTGGCGGCGTCCCTGCTTTCCGCGGCCGCGAGTTCGCCCAAAGAGCGCGCGTCTGCCCCCCTGACGGGCCGCCGCAGCTTCGACATCATCAGCGGAAACGAGCTGTTTGAGGCGGAGATCACCCTTTCCCTGGAGGAGATCAAGGCCCGGAAGGACGACAGCGACGAATACATCCCCCATGTGTGGCCCGTCCGCTTTTCGGACCACGGCTACATCAGCTCCGAATTCGGTCCCCGCATCGACCCCGTCACCGGGGAGGGTACGGAATTCCACGGCGGCGTCGACCTGGCGGATCAGCCCGGCACCAAGATCCACGCTTCCGCCTCCGGCACGGTGACGGAAGCCAAGGACAGCAGCGGCTTCGGGCTGACCATCCTGATCGACCACGGCAACGGCTATGAGACCCGCTACTCCCACTGCAACAGTCTGCTGGTGTCCGTCGGGGACACGGTGAGCCAGGGGCAGATCATCGCCACCATGGGCGCGACCGGCCGGGTCACGGGCGTTCACCTCGATTTCCGCGTTTATGTGGACGGCGAAGCCATCGATCCGCTGACGGTGCTGGATGCGCAGGACTAGGCCTTGCGGCATTGGACAAAACGGCTTTTCGGTTTTTATGCAAATTATCGAAATCAGCTCTTGTAATTTGTTCATTATTGTGCTAAACTGCATCCATAAGCTATGAGCGCCCTGTTCTACAGTAAGGTATGGAGGTCTTTTGGATATGGAAATGGATGCGAAAAGAATCGGGATCCTGAAAAAACTCAATATCACCCACTACGCCATCATCGTTGTGGTCGTTCTTATTTTCCTGCAGTGGTTCATGCCGTATTTCCGCTATGAGCCCACCGGCAAGAAGGACACCAAGAATCAGACCAGCATGTGGGGCGAGATCCTTTTCAACTATAACTTCAAACAGTTGGATACCTATATGGGCGATGTGCTGAATGCGGAGGATCCCAGCCTGAAGTTCAAGAACATCACGCTGCGGCAGCTCGGCGCCCCCGTGCTGATGATGATCAGCGGCATCATCATTCTCTGCACCATGGGAAAGAAGGGTATCGCCACAAATGTCTTCCCGCTCATCATGGCGATATGCGGCATCAAGGGCTATTTCTTCGCGACGCTGATCCCCCGGTTCTGCAACGTGCCGGCCAGCCGGATCCTGGGAGGCATCTTGTCCATCATCCTGGCGATCGTTACCATCGCCAACATCGCGCTGTGCGTCATGGAGATCAAGTCCCGTCCCGCTGACTACTATCTGCCCACCCTCGGCTGACATGAAACGGATTGGCAGGCTGCAAAATCCGAAAGGATTTTGCAGCCTGTTTCTTTCATAACGTTTTTGCGCGCAGCCTGTGAGCGCCTGTCACGGACGATTTCAAATACCGATATCCCGGAGGAACCCATGAGGAACAAACGATTCTTCGCTTTCCTTCTTTGCCTGCTCCTGCTGCCGTCTCTTTTCGGCGGCTGCGCTTTCTTTTCCGCTCCCGCTTCCTCCCCCGCCCCTTCCCCGTCCGCGTCAGATGCGACGGTCACCCCGGAGCCTCCGCCGCCTACGGAAGCGCCGAGGGCGGATTATCATACCCTGCGGCTCGCCGCCGCCTCCCTGCCTGCCTGCTGGAATCCCCATTGCTGGCAGTCGGAGACGGATTATCTGATCTGCAGCCTGACCTGCGCGCCCCTGGTGAACATCGGCCTGACGGAGGGACCGGAGGGTCTCCCGGAGGACGCCTGGATCTTTGAAATGGCGGAAAGCGTGGAGGATGTGACCGCTTCCTGGGCACAGGCCCCGGACTGGGGCGTGGGTGAAACGGAGCGGGGAAGGGTCTGGCGCATCCGCCTCAGGGAAACGGCCTGCTGGGACGACGACGCCGCCACACCCATCACCGCGGACGACTACCTCTATTCCATGAAGCAGCTCCTCTCCCCGGAAATGGACAATTACCGCGCTTCCGTTTTCTGCACCGGCGCTGCGGAGCTCCTGGGCGCCAACGCCTACCGTCACTCCGGCATGGACGTATGGGAAGAAAACGCGCTCCCCGGCGGCGGCTTCACCTATCCGCCGGAGGAATGGAGCTTCGATGAATCCGGCGTTTGCACCGCCCCCGATGGGACGCCGCTCTATTTCTCCCTGACTTCGCCCCTCTCCATCTGGCTGGACGGCAGCAGTCTGGAGGATTATTACCGGGCGGGCTATGTGCCGGAGGCGGTCTATTCCGGTCTTCTGAAGCTGGCCGACGCGGCGGGCTATGTGCCTGTGACGCGGGAAACCATGGACCTGCTCCATTCCTTCACCGGCAGCGACGCCTGGGGCCGCGAAACGGCGGAGAACCTGGCCTACTACACCGCCTTTCCCCGGACCTGGCCCGAGGCGGCCTGGGAGAGCGTGGGTCTGCTGAAGGAAGACGACTACACCCTGCTCTATATCTGCGCCGGGGAAACGGAAGAATTCGACCTTCTCTACACCCTGAGTTCCCCCTGGCTGGTCTATGAGCCGCTTTATGAAAAAGGCAGATTTGACTACGGCGGCCGCAGCTACACCAGCTACGGCACCAGCGTCGAAACCAGCATGAGCTGCGGCCCCTACGGGCTGACGGCGCTGGCGGAGCGGAGTCTCACCCTGGAGAAGAACGACCGCTGGTGCGCCTTCACCCCCGGCACTTACGAGACGGATCGGGTGGTGCTGGACCTGCTGAGCCGCAGCGAAGCGGAAAAACGCTTCCGCGAGGGCAGCCTCGACCTGCTGCTGCCCGAGGAAGGCGAAGTCCTGCCTCAGGTGTCCGACGCCACGACCCTCCTGCAGGACGACGCCTATACCTACCGCTTCTTCATGGTCACGGAGGAGGAGACGCTGACGCGCCTGCAGGAGGCCGCCTCTGCCGGCGGCAGGAAGGTCAACAAGACCTGCCTTTCCAACGACGCCTTCCGGGAAGCCCTTTCCTTCTCCCTGGACCGGGCCGCCTTTGCCGCAGCGGACGAGGACGCCTGCCGGGCGCAGCTGGGCGTCGTCAACTCCCTTTACCTTTACGACGTGATCCACGATCCCGCTTCCCGCTACCGCACCAGCCCTTACGGGATAGCCGCCGTGTGCGGGGGCTACGGGCTTTCCGCCGCCGATGATCTCCGCGCCGTCTACGAGAGCTTCACCGGCTATGACCCGGAACGGGCCCGCCGCCGCTTCCATCTGGCCTATGCGCAGATGCTGGAGGCCGGTCTCTGGACGGACGATATGACCATCGAACTGGACTGCGCCGTTTCCGGCGGCGCGCTGACGGAGACGCGGCAAAAACAGAATGCGCTCCTGCAGGAAATGCTGGATATGGCCACGCAGGGTACCGGCTTTGAAGGCAAGCTCTTTCTGCATTTCTGCTCCAGGGAGGACCGGTACGCTGCCGTTGCCGCAGGAGAGATCGAGATGGGCTACGGCGCATGGGGCGGCGCGGCCTTCGACCCCTACGGGCTGATGCAGTGCTACTGCGACCCGGATTTCAACACGATCCAGGAGGGCTGCGGCTTCGACCCGGAGACAAAGCCGCTGACCCTGCTGCTGGACGGGGAGCCGGACACCCGGACCTATACCGAATGGTGCCGGGCCCTCCTGCCGGAAGGGCAGTTCGCTGCCGAACCGGAAAAGCGCGTCCTTGTGCTGTCCCTGCTGGAGGAAGCGCTGCTGAAGGAACGGCGCTTCATCCCGGTAGCCTCCGGCGCAAGGAAGCTGCTTCTCTCCGCCAAGCTGGAGCCGGGCAGCGAGACTTACAGCATTCTCTCCTTCTTCGGCGGCATTCGATCCCTGAAATACCGCTATGACGACGCCCAGTGGGCGTTTCGCGGCTGAACCGGCCGGCTTTGTTCTCTCCCCGGCGGCTGTCTGGCTGCCGGGGATAACGCATTCAGGAAAGGAACCCCATAAGGAACGATGATGAAAAAACACTTTGGCAAGCTGATCGTCGCCGTCGTACTGGCCTTGGCGGCAGTAATCACGCCGGTCACCATATCCGCTTCCCGCCGCGGCCGCGCCTCCGCTGCGGCGGCGCCTGCGCCGGCAGTTACGCATGCCCCGCGCCCGACGGAAACGCCGGAGCCTCTGACCTTCACCTTCAACAAGGCCGTCAGCGAATTCCCTTCCAACTGGAATCCTCACCGCTGTGCGGACACCGCGGATGCGGAGCTGCTGAGCTATCTCAGCGCCGGTCTCTATGCTTTTGCACTGAACCAGAACGGCGACGGCTTCCGCCTGGAGCCCTGCATGGCGGCGGACCTGCCGACGGACGTCACCGCGGAGCTGGCGGGCAGCTACGGACTGACGGAGGAGGACACCCGGCGCGCCTATGCCATTCCCCTGCGGCAGGACCTTTGCTGGCAGGACGGCAGTCCCATTACTGCGGAGGACTTTGTCGCCTCCGCCATGCGGCTGCTGTACCCCTGGGCGCAGAACCCTCAGGCAGGCATGCTCAGTGAAGGAGCGCTGGCCCTGGCGGGGGCCGCCCGCTATCGGGACCAGGTGCAGCCGATCTACCTGGAGAACGCCATGAACGCGCGCTACACCATGGCGGATATGAGGCTCAACGAGGACGGGGTTTACTGCACGCCGGAGGGGCAGACCGTCGCTCTGGCGCTGGATTACCCGCTGGAATACCTGCTCTACGGCGAAACGCTGCGCTTTTATGTGGAGACCTATGGAAGCAAATGCTTCGATCTTCGCTCCTGGGATTCCCTGCTGGCCCGGATGGACAGGGACGGACTGGTCCCCCTTACCAAAGAAAGCTATCTTCTCTTTGAAGGGCTGGTCACCGGCAATCCCGGGTGGGGGGACAGCGCCGAGACTCTGCCGGAATACTTCGTCTATCACGCCCCCGCTCCCCCCGTCGCCTGGGAGGAGGTGGGCATCTTCGCCAGGGGCGACTATGAGCTGGTGCTGGTGCTGGAGGAGCCTCTGGAGGGCTTTGACCTCCTCTATGCTCTGACCGACTGCTGGCTGGTGAACACCGCCCTCTACGACGCCTGTGCCGGGGAGGTAAAAGGACATTATGTCAACTCTTACGGGACCTCTCCCGAAACGACCTCGAGCTGCGGACCCTATGTCCTCACGGAGTTTGAGACAAAGGACATCTGCTATCTGACCCGGAATACCCGTTATTTCGGTCTGGGCAGCGAGGAGGAACGGCCGGTCTATCAGACCACCGACATCGTGATCCAGTATGTGCCCGACGAGGACGAGCAGCTGGAGCGCTTCCTGGCCGGCAGCCTGGACTATTGTCTGCCGGCAGAGGCGGTAAGGGAGATCTATGCGGATTCCCCCTGCTGCCGCACTATCCCCGGAGATACCAGCTACCTCATGGTCTTCAATCCGGACTTCGACGCCCTGACGCTGCGGCAGGAGGAGGCCGGAAGGAATGTGAACAAGACCATCCTCACCCTCCCCGATTTCCGACGGGCCATGAGCCTGGCCCTGGACCGCGCCGCTTTCTGCAGGGCGATCTCCCCCGCCAACCGCCCCTCCCTGGCCCTCTTTACGCCCCTGATCATCGCCGACCTCTCCGACGGCGTCCCCTATCGGACCACGGCGCAGGGCAAGGCCGTGGTATCCGACCTCTGGGGCGACAGCGCCGATACGATGGGCTATGACCCGGAGCGGGCAAGAGCGCTTTTCGACAGCGCCTGGCAGCAGGCCCTGGACGCCGGGTATGTAGACCGGGACAGCGTGGTGGAGATCTGCATCGGGCTTCCCTCGGAATCCGAGTTTTATCTCAGAGGCTATGCGCTGCTGACGGAACAGTTCACCGCGGCGGTGAAGAACACGAAGCTGGCCGGAAGACTGCGCTTCACGCGACTGGACGACCTGGGCAGCGACTGCTACAACGCCCTGAAGGAAAACCGTGTGGACATGCTTTTCGGCGTCGGCTGGGCCGGAAGCCCGCTGGATCCCCACGGGCTCATGGAAGCCTATATCAGCGACGCCTACCGCTATGATCCCGCCTGGGACGCTTCTGCGGTCCCGCTGACCGTGACCATCCGGGGAGAATGCTTCACCGCCTCCGTTACGGACTGGTATGCGATCATGTGCGGTGAGACCCGACCCGTTGCCGCACCCGACGGGACGGCTGTGGATTTCAGCTGCGGCGCGGAGGGAAACCCGGGGGAGCGCCTGGATATCCTGGCGGCCCTGGAGGAGGCGGTCCTGCGCAGCTATGACGTGATCCCCATGAGCGAGGGACAGACCTGCGAGCTCTGGGGCAAGCAGCTCCGGCTGCCCACGGCGGATTATATCTTCGGCCTGGGCTTCGGCGGCGTGAAATATCTCACCTATGCCTATTCCGACCGGGAATGGGCGGACGTCGTCGCCGGAGCCGGCGGAGCCATCGACTGCTATTGAGGCTGACCGCAGGCGGCAGGCAAAAGCCGGACACATCATCGTGTTCGGCTTTCGCTATTTTCTGTCAATGCTTTCGCATTTTCTCCCGTATGTTCACGAAAATTTCAAAATTCGCTTGATTATTCCGTCTAAATCTGCTTTAACTAAATAAAGAAAGGAGCGAGGGATTCAAAATGAATAACCAACGCGAAAGACTGGGCAGCCGCCTGGGCTTCATCCTGCTGAGCGCAGGCTGCGCCATCGGCTGCGGCAACGTCTGGAAATTCCCCTGGATGACCGGGCAGTACGGCGGGGGCGGCTTTGTGCTGGTCTACATCCTCTGCCTGGTGCTGCTGGGCCTGCCGGCCATGGTCATGGAATTCGCTATGGGCCGCGCCTCCCAGGCAAGCCCCGTGCGGATGTATCAGAAGCTGGAGAAGCCGGGGCAGAAATGGCATATCCACGGCTATCTCGCCCTGCTGGGCAACGTGGCCCTCATGGCCTTCTACAGCGTGGTCACCGGCTGGATGATCTACTACTTTGTGAAGTTCCTGCTGGGTGAGTCCGCCAACCTGGGCTTCGTGGGCATGATCACCAACGGCACCGTCAATGTGGTCTACCTTCTCATCGCCGTTGTGCTGGGCTTCCTGGTGCTGAGCTTCAACCTCCAGGGGGGCCTGGAACGGGTGACGAAATACCTGATGGTGGCCCTCTTTATCCTGATGCTGGTCCTGGCGGTCCACAGCGGCACGCTGAGCGGCGCGAAGGAAGGCCTCCGCTTCTATCTCATCCCGGATTTCAAGAAGATCGACGGCAGCGTCATCGTAGGGGCCATGAACCAGGCCTTCTTCACCCTGAGCCTGGGCATCGGCTCCATGGCCATCTTCGGCAGCTACATCGGCAAGGAGCGCTCCCTGCTGGGCGAGAGCGTCAACGTCATCGTGCTGGACACCCTGGTGGCCGTCATCGCCGGCTTCATCATGTTCCCCGCCTGCTTCACCTACGGCATCGAAGTGAACGCGGGCCCCTCCCTGCTGTTCGACACCATGGCCACCGTCTTCAACAACATGGCCGGGGGCCGCGGCTGGGGGACGCTGTTCTTCCTCTTTATGGTCTTCGCCGCTTTCTCCACAGAGCTGGCCGTGTTTGAAAACATCCTGGCCTGCGTCCGGGAAATGACCGGCTGGAGCCGCCCCAAGGGCTGCATCGTCTGCGGCGCGGGCATCTTCGTCCTGGCCCTCACCACCGCTCTGGGCTACAGCGCTTTCCATTTCCAGCCCTTCGCGGAGGGTTCCGCCTGGCTGGACTTCTGGGATTTCATCGTCAGCACCAACCTCCTGCCCATCGGCGCTTTCGTCTTCTCCGTCTTCTGCTGCTTCAAGTTCGGCTGGGGCTGGGATAACTTCATCGCCGAGGCCAACGCAGGCAAGGGTTTGAAGGTGCGGGGCTGGATGAAGCCCATCTTCAAATACTTCGTTCCCATCTGCGTCCTGGCCCTGTATATCTACGGCCTGGCGACCTTCAAGTGGAAATGATCCGATCCCAAATCTGATACTAATACCCAATAGAAATCTCGGATTCCCAGCGGCATAAATCGCGCCAAACTTCGTTGTCGGCCTTGACGGGCGGCAGCCCGCCTTCGTCCTCCGCCTCGTCTGACACGATTTCTGCTCGCTGCTCGATCCTAGATTTCTATCAGGTATTAGTATGAAGCACCATCTGAAAAGGCATGGCCGGCAAGCTGCCGGTCATGCCTTTTTTCACGGAATCCAGCCAAATCATTCCGCAGGGCGGAGGGAGATCGCCTTATCCGGCCTGCAAACGCCGGAATCGTCAACGAAAACCTCGCCGGTGTAAACGATCTCCACGGCGCTTCCCAGGGGATATGCGGCTTCTTCATAGCCGGCGCCGTCCAGCCAGGAGAAATGCGACCCGGCTGCGAGGCCCACAATCATTTCGGTGCCGGGGGACAGCGGGCTGTTTCCCGCATTCGTGACCGTCGCGATCAGCGTATCCGCGCCGTATCCCACGACCACCCCGGTAACTGTGTAGATATTCTCATAGCGATAAGCGTCCAGGTCGAAGCTGGGGGCCCAATCCAGCACATCCCCGACTTCCGCATTGTATTTCTCCATGCCCTGCAGCAGCTCCTCATGCCGCGGTCCGCTCAGCTTCTCCATCTCCGCCCGGACCTCCTCCTCCGGCTTCCCAGCGAGGGTGCGCAGCAGCCGCCAATCCCTGGTATTGCCCCAGGTGCGGAAATAAAGGCTGACGAGCTGCTCCGCGGTGAGCCGGTCGTCCGGGAATCCCCATCCCACGCCGTAGGGCAGCCAGACGTTGGCTCCGCCGGAGCCCAGGTCCCGCAGCCGCCACTGGCCATCCTGCTTCACCACCACCGCCTCGATCCACCAGGGATACCAGCCCGCATAGGGCCCGTCTTCGATGGGTGCCCCCAGACCGGGGCCCGCATCAAAATCCATCCGGTTATCCTCGTCCACATCCAGGGCCAGGCGCATGGTGAAGCAGAAATTGGCGAAATCTTCCCCGCCGTAGGTGGGAATGTCGTCCTTGTAATAGGCGTCGAAGATGCTTACATCCAGCACCGCCGCGCCGTAAGGGGGCGGCGCCCAATACCAGGAAGGGCGATTGCGCAGGATCGCAGCGTACTGCTCCGCGACCTGGCGGGCGACCTCATGGTAATCCTTGACAGACTTGGGGACGGCGATATCCTGAAACTGCCGGCTCTGCTCCGCCTCCTGGGCAAACTGCATGAGATGCTCATAGAGGGAGGGGATATCGCTGTTGACGGGCTCCGGGCGGAGCCAATGGGCCGAGCCGTCCTCCTCCGTCCAGCAAAGCGCGTTGTATGCCGGCAGGAGCCGGAAGCTGTCTTTCTCCGTCCAGATTTGCAGCACCTGAACGCCCTCCCACTTCCGAGCGGCTTTGATCTCCTTATCCTCCAGCTCCGTCCAGCGGTACAGCGTTTTCATCCACCAGCCGACGGAGGATTCTTCGTTCCGGACTGTGCGGATGTAAGGCGCCGTGACGGTGTATTCATCCCTGCGCCCGTCGACCTCCACGGAGATGCGGTATTCCGGCCCCGGCTGACCGTAGGTTCCGAAGATCCGGTTCGCAGCGGCGATGAGCCGCCCTTCCACGCCCGGGTGCAGGGCAGGCTCCGGGCTTTCCGCAAGGCCCGGTGTGACTGCTGCCGCCGTGGGCTGCGGCGCTAAGGTGGGGCTCGCCGGCTGCGGGGTTTCACCGGGTCCCTCCCCCGGTTCCTTTTTCCCGCCGGTGAAGGTCACGGCGCAGACGACGGCCGCCAGGACCAGCACGGCCGCCAGGGCGATCACCAGGGGACGCTTCCCTTCGGCAATGCGCCGGATGCGGTCCCTCATCTGCCGCTTTCCTGATGTCATGGTGGTGGCGGAGATCAGGGAAACCCCGCCGTGTCCCAGAGGGATGAGGGCGAGCAGCGTTTCGCCGTAGGGGACGCGCTCCTCCGCCCCCAGCCGGGCAAGGACGCCCTCGTCGCAGGCCAGCTCGCAGTCCAGCCGGCTGACATGGGCCGCCAGCCAGACCAGAGGATCGAACCACCAGACTGCCAGGCAGACACAGCGCAGCAGGGACCACAGAGGGTCCAGGTGCCTGGCGTGGGTCTCCTCATGGGCGACGACGTAGCCCAGGGTGCGTTCATTTTTGGCCGCCGCACTCGTTACATAAATGGTGGGGCTGAACAGACCGAACAGGCAGGGAGATGGGATATCGTCGCAGAGATAGACCGGATACCGGCTCTCCGCGCGCTCGAGGCGCACACGGGTACGGCGCAGTCTGCGGGCAAAGCGGAGGTTCTGCAGGAGGAGCAGCAGCGCCATGACCGCCATGCCGCCATACCAAAGGAGGCGCAGGACAAAAGCGGGCGTCCACAGGCGCTGACGGTAGAACACCACGTTCTCCCCGGCCTCGTCTACCACGCCGTAGCTGCCCTCACCCTCCATGACCACCGCCCCGGGTCGGGGATCGGGCAGCTCCTCCGGGGTGTAGGCCGTCACCGGATAGGAAGCATAGCGCTCCCGGTAGACCGGCTGCTCCGCCAAGCGGGAAACCGGCTCCATCACCTGCTCCGAAGCAGACAGGACGCTGTACTTCATGGCGGGGAGACTCACGGGGATCAGCAGCCGCAGGAGCACAAGCCCCCAGAGGGCATACTGCACCCGGCGGGAAACGGTCTTTCGAAACAGAAAACGCAGCACTAAGAGCGCCAGGATCAGGACGGAAGAACCAAGGAGGATATCCTTCACTTTTCCTCACCCGCCCTTCGCAGGATTTCCGAGAGTTCGTCGATATCCTCCTTCGTCAGGGCATGATCGTCCACCAGGGCGTTCATCATCAGGCCCAGCCTGCCGCCGTAGACCCGGTCCAGAAAGCCGGCGGTCTCCTCCCGCCGGGCTTCCTCACGGGTGACCACGGGGAAATAGTGCCGCGTACGCCCCACCTGCTCCCAGCGGACCGCCTCCTTCCCTTCCAGCCGGTTCAGCATGGTGATGACGGTGTGCTTCGTCCAGCCCGTCTCCTCCTCCAGGGCGCGGGTGAGCTGCATCAGGGTCATGGGCGAAGCGTTCCACAGCTGATTCATGAGCTTCCATTCCATATTGGACAGGGATACTTTCATTTCCAGGCCCTCCCGAAAAAGACGGTTGACATCTGTTTAACTAACTGTAGCACGTAGTTAAACAGATGTCAACCACTAAATCCGGAAATCGCCGCGATTCCGGAAGCGTGTTCAGAACAGGAGGATGGGCTTGATGGCCTTGCCGCTGCGGGCGTCCTCCATGGCCCTGTGGATGTCCTCGAAGGGATAATAGGTGGCCAGCTTGTCCACGGGGAAGCGTCCTTCCTTGAAATACTGCACCAGCCGGGGGATGAAGATGGGGGGATTGGAGGCCCCCTCCACGGTGCCGGCAAAGGAGATGCAGGGGCCTACGAAAAGCATGGTGGTGTCGATCTCCACCGGACCGCTGACGAAGCTGACCAGCACAGCCAGGCCTTCCTTCCGCACGGACTGGAGCATCTGCCGCACCAGGGCGGGGACGCCGGAGGCCTCCAGGGCAAAGTGGGCGCCCTTGCCGCCGGTGATCCGCTTGACTTCCGCCGAAATATCCTCGAAATCCTTGCCGTTGATCACATCCGTCGCGCCGCATTCCTGTGCCAGCGCCAGACGGGAGGGCACGATATCCACGCCGATGATGGTGCTGCAGCCCGCCAGCTTCGCTGCCATGATGGCGCTGATGCCCACGGCTCCGCAGCCGAAGACCACGATGCTGTCGCCCGGCATGGGCTTCATGCGGTTCAGCACCGCGCCTGCGCCGGTCTGAGCGCCGCAGGCCAGGGAGCAGAGGGATTTCAGCTCCACCTCCGGGTCAACCTTCACGGCGTTGCGCTCCGCGATGATGCAGTGGTCGGCAAAGGAGCCCTGCCCGAACAAGGCCCCTACTTTCTCTCCCTTACGGTCGGTGATGCGCTTTTCCCCATCGGCATAAAAGCCGCTGAAAAAGAGGGCGGTGCTGTCGTCGCAGGCATAGGGGCGGCCCTGTTGGCAGGATTCGCAGAAGCCGCAGGAGGGGAAGGACAGGATCACATGGTCCCCCGGCGCCAGGGCATGCACCCCGTCGCCCACCTGCTCCACGACGCCCACGCCCTCGTGGCCCAGCACCATGGGCAGGGTGGTGGGCACCTCCAGATTCATGGTGGTGAAATCCGTGTGGCAGATGCCGCTGGCCACCAGCTTCACCAGCACCTCCCCCCTGCGGGGCGCGCCCAGTTCCAGCTCCTCGATGGTCACTTTGCCCTTTTCCCGGGCCAGGGCTGCTTTGATTTTCATTTGCTTTCCTCCTTACGGTTGCAGCGTTTCTTCGTCCATGGTGCGTTTGGCATAATACGTGGGGTTCATGGACACGGAGAAGTGGAGGATGGGCCTCCGCAGCTCCAGGATGCTCAGGGGCAGGTGCTTCATGCCCGCGGGCATGAAGATGATGGAGCTCCTGGTGAGGCGGTGGAGCTCCCCGTTGATGCCGATCTCAATGACGCCTCCCAGATCATACTTGTTCTCCGGGTCGGAGCCCAGAAAGCCCACCAGCTCGTCGAAATCATGGACATGCTCCTCATGGTAAGGCAGGGGACGAAAGTCCGGGGCGTTCACATACCAGGTGGTGTTCATCTGGAATGCGCCGGGGACCATGTTGGAGTCCATGTAGAGGATGCGGCGGCCCCACTGTTTGTAGACCTCGTTGAAGGGATTCGAGCCGGTGAACATACCGGACAGCTCCTGCACGATCTGGCCGCCGTACTGTCCCTCGGTGTTCATAACGAATTCTGCCATTTTCTCAACATCCTTTCCCTGTTTTTCTGATCCGCCCGTCAGCCGTAAACGTCCCCCGTCTGGAGCGACATGACCCAGCGGGCGTCCTCCACGCTGTAAAAGACCTGCGCGAAATCATAGAAGCTGCCGTCCTCATTCAGCAGGACATACCCGCGGTAATCCCCGCCGCCGTCCGCCGGCTGCCAGGTTCCCGTGAGGGTGATCTCCTCCTCCGTCTCCGGGTCCATGCCGTAGCCGTACCAGGTTCCGTCTGCGGAGACGCCGTAATAATGGATGGCGGAATCCCCCTTCAGGTGATACCACTCCCCGCCCTCCAGGCGGTTGGTGTTTGTTGCGTAGATGTCCTCCATCACGAAGGGCTGGGGCATACCGCCATCGGCAAATTCCAGGATCAGGCAGTTGGTGTTTCCGTAGTAGGCGTTGGCAAACAGCCTTTCCTCCCCCGTTTCCTCGTCGCCGACCATGAGCATGAGGCCGTCCGCCGCTTCATCTGCGCGGCCCATGACCATGTATTCCATATTGTCGGGTTCCGAGGCGGGATAATAGTAGAAAGCGCCGATGGGACTGATGACAAGCACCATATCCCAGACGTCGCGGTAGACGCCCGCGGAAAAGGCGACGCTGCCGGGCACGGGCAGGCTCTCGCTGCCCAGAGTGGGGATATCCTCCGGGGTGACGGGCAGCAGCACCGCCCCGTCCCACAGAAGACAGTCTCCGAAATCACCCTTGCTGCAGGTCAGGCCGCCGACATCCGACTGAAACCGGCAGCGGAGGTTGTATTCCTGAGGCGCGGAGCCCCAGCCCAGGCCAATGAGGAGCATGCGGACGTCCGCTTCACCGTCCTCCGTCACGCCGGCGGTGTAGCTGCCCCGCAGCAGGGTCACGGTCTCCTGCCCGCGCTTATGATAATACTGCATCAGGCCGCCAGGAGAGAATTCCACAAAGGGGGCGTAGTCCGCCTCCCACAGGACCCGATAGAGGCCCATGATATTGGCTTCCAGCGGCCCCTCGGCAGGGGAAAGCTCCTCCAGTGCCTCCCCGTAATCCCGATAGCAGAAGGCGTCGATATGCCCGGGTTCCGCCTCCGTGCGGATAAATGGGATGTCGGCGATCAGCATGCTGTCGCCGCTCTGATGGTCGAAATCCGTGAAGGTCACGCCGTCCTCCGTGAGGACCATGCGCAGGGACGCTGGGACGCCGCGGGACCAGTGCTTCCCCAGATTGGACTGAATGCTGAAGGTCTGGACATTCACCATCATGCTGTCCGCCGTCGCGGAGGAAAAGCCCTCCTCCCCTTCCGCGGGGAAGAATTCCATGGCGGCGAAGCCCCATTCGGAGATAAAGCCATAGAGGTTGTCCCCCACGGCATAGAGGTCCAGCTGGAACTCCGGTTCGTCCTCCTCATAGCCGTTCACCAGTACATAGTGGCCCTCCGCCCTCGCGGCGAAGGAATCCGGGTCCTTCACAGCATAGCCCGCCGGGCCGACGGGATAATCCTCCCATGTGGGGGAAGGGGTCGGTTCCGGCGTCGGTTCCGGCGTGGGCTGGACCGTGGGTTCCGGTGTGGGCTCCGGCGTCGGTTCGGCGGTGGCCGGGGCCGGCTTCACCGTCGGCTGCGGCGTGGGCGCAGAGGCTTCCGTAGGCTGTGCGGTGGGCGCAGGCGTGACTTCGGGCAGCTTTTGCAGCTTCATGCACGCACCGCAGCTCAGGAGCAGGGCAAGGGCCAGCAGGATCAGAAGAATACGTTTCATATGCGGTCCCCTCCGATGGTCATTTTTTCATTACTTTTTATTATAACGCTGTAAAGGCTCCAGGTCAAACGATAAAAAGCCGCTGCCGGAATCCTCGGCAGCGGCAAGAGGAAAGCTTCTTCACATTCGCGCCCGTGGCGCGAAGCAAACGGAAATCAGAATTCGATTCCCTTTCTCGCGGGGACGCCCACGTCGAAGGGGTGACGCAGCTTTTCCATTTTGGTGATATAGTCCGCGGCGGCGTAAAGCCCCTCCGAGGGCTGCCGCCCCGTCAGAACCACTTCCAGCTCCTCCGGCCTGCGGCGCAGGAAATCCAGCAGCGCTTCCTCCGGTACGACGCCGTGGCCGCAGGCGGATACCGCCTCGTCCAGCACCAGCAGGTCCGCTTCCGCAGCCTTGCGGCAGGCTTCCGCAAAGAGCGCTCCGTAAGCTTCCTTCGCCTCGGCGCGCTGCTCCTCGCTCATATTGCGAAAGCGGCCGAAATGCCGGGGGCAGACCATCACCTCCACGCCGGGGAGCTGCCGCAGCATGGCGATCTCCGAAGAGCTTCCGTCCTTGAAGAATTGCACAAACAATACCCGCTTCCCCGCTCCCGCTGCCCGGACGGCCAGCCCGACGGCGGCGGTGCTTTTGCCCTTGCCGTCGCCGCAATAAAGGTGCACCAGACCCTTCACGGTCACACCTCCCGGTTCAGGACCTTGTAGACAAAGTCCATGTTGAGGCCGCTGCGGACCCCGTCGGCCAGCAGATCATACTGGCGCTCTTTATACTCGTTGGCGTCGAAGGAACCCAGGGCGGCGAAATCCACCCCCCGGCGCGCGCAGAGCGCCCGAAGCAGCTCGTCGCAGATGCCGCCCTTGTCGAAGATGCCGTGGACATAGCTGCCGTAGACGGTCCCTTTGTCCACCACCGGCGCGCCCTTTTCGCCGCCCCGGCCCATGTGGATCTCATAGCCCTCGTATTCCAGGCCGTTGAGGCCCCGGAAGATGCCCGAAATGCCGCTCAGGACGCCCTTCGTCTGGGTCTGCACCTTTTCCCCGTAGAAGACGGTTTCCGTGTCCAGCAGACCCAGGCCCGCGATTTCCGTGACGCCGGCCGCCTCCACCCCCTGGGGGTCGGAGATGCGCTTGCCCAGCATCTGGAAGCCGCCGCAGATGCCGAAGACGGGAACGCCGTTGCTGGCGGCCTTGAGGATGCTGGCCTCCAGCCCGCTCTGCCGAAGCCACAGCAGGTCGGCAATGGTGCTCTTGGTGCCCGGCAGGAGGATGAGGTCCGGGTCCTTCAGGTCCTCCGTTTTGCCCACGTAGCGGAGGGACACGTTTTCATAGCGCTCGAAGGGGCTGAAGTCCGTGAAGTTGGAGATGCGCGGCAGGCGGATGACCGCCACGTCGATGAGCTTGCGCTGGCTGCCGGTATGGAACCGCTCCGTCAGGCTGTCTTCATCGTCGATATCCACATGGAGATAGGGCACGACCCCCGCCACGGGCACGCCGCACAGGTCCTCCAGCTGCTTGATGCCCGGCTCAAGGATGGACACGTCTCCCCGGAACTTGTTGACGATGGTGCCCTTGATCCGCGCCCGCTCGTCGGGCTCCAGGAGGGCCACGGTACCGTAGAGCTGGGCAAAGACGCCGCCCCGGTCGATGTCTCCCACCAGGAGCACGGGGGCGTCTGCCATTTTGGCCATGCCCATATTCACGATGTCGTCCTGCTTGAGGTTGATCTCCGCGGGGCTGCCCGCGCCCTCCAGCACGATGACGTCGAATTCCTCCTCCAGGCTGCGGTAGGCCTCCATGATGTCGGGGACGAATTCCATTTTCCGCTTGTAATAATCCTTGGCCCGGATGTTGCCCAGGACCTTCCCGTTCACGATGACCTGGCTGCCCACGTCGGTGGTGGGCTTCAGCAGGATGGGATTCATGCGCACGTCGGGGGGGATGCCCGCCGCCTCCGCCTGCACCACCTGGGCGCGGCCCATCTCCCCGCCGTCGGCGGTGATGAAGGAATTGAGCGCCATATTCTGGCTTTTGAAGGGGGCCACCCGGTAGCCGTCCTGCCTGAAGATGCGGCAGAGGCCCGCGCAGAGGAGGCTCTTGCCCGCATTGGACATGGTGCCCTGGATCATAATGCTCTTTGCCATTCACAAACACTCCTTCATTGCCGCCAGAAGGCGGTCGTTTTCTTCTTCGGTGCGCACCGCCATGCGGTACCAGCCCGGTCCCAGGCCGGGGAAATTGGCGCAGTCCCGGAGGGCGATCCCCTTTTTCCGCAGGTCCCCCAGCAGGCTTTCCGGCCCCCGAAACAGCAGATAGTTCACATCCGAGGGGCAGACCCAGAGGCCCATGGCCTCCAGCGCGGCGCGCAGCCTCGGCCGTTCCCGCTCAATGAGCGACACCGCCTTGCGGAGGAATCCTCCCTCCCCCAGGGCCGCCGCGCCCGCCGCCTGGGCCGGGGCGGACACGTCCCAGGGCGGCGTCAGAGCCGCCATGCGCCCCAGCAGAGCCTTGTCGGCGCTGAGACAGTAGCCCAGGCGCAGACCCGCCATGCCATAGCTTTTGGTGAAGGCCCGCAGAAGGAAAAGGCCGGGGAAATCCGCCAGACAGCCCTTCAGGCTCTCCCCCCCGCTCGCCAGCTCCAGGAAGCACTCGTCCACGAAAAGGCGGGTGTTTATCTGTTTACATAATGTAATTACTTCAATTATGAGCGCCGGGGGGAGCAGCCGCCCGGTAGGGTTGTTGGGATTGCAGAGGAAGACCGCATCCGGCCTTTCGGCGCGGAGCCAGTCCGGGAAGTCTTCGTCGGGAAGGAAACCCCGATCCTGACACAGAGGATACAGGACGGTCTCCCCGCCGAACAGCTTGACGGCGGCGGCATATTCCGAAAAGGTGGGCGCCAGGGCCGCCGCTTTCCGTATCTTCGCCGCGGCGCAGAAGGAAAAGATCAGCCCGGAGGCTCCGTTGCCGCAGAGGATACTGCCCGCCGGGACCTCCTCCGCGGCGGCGATGGCCTTTACCAGGGCGCGGCAGTAGGGGTCCGGATAGCGGTCCGCGCGCGTCAGGGCTTCCGCCGCGGCGGCAATCACCGCCGGTGGGACCCCCAGGGGATTCGTGTTGGCGGAATAATCCAGCTCCACCGCTTCGCCGTAAATATCTCCCCCGTGGGGATTCTTGGTCTGATAATACATATCGTTACCCCAGGATCAAAAACAGGATCACATATCGGATCGCCGCAGCCAGGATCAGGGCCAGAGCCGCCGTGGCGTACAGCAGGCGGCCGGAACGGGGGATATCCTCGTATTCGATCTCCCGGACCGGGTCGCCGATGTATTCCTTCCGGTGCAGCTCCCCGTGATACCAGGCGTCTCCCGCCAGCCGCAGGCCCAGCAGCCCGGCGCAGACGGATTCGGTCTGGGCGGAATTGGGGCTGGCGTGCTTGTACCGGTCCCGCCGGAAGATGCGCCAGCCATTCTTCATATTCATGCCCAGGACGCCCCCCGCCAGCAGCATGAGCAGGGCGGAAATGCGGGCGGGGATGAAATTCACCACATCGTCCAGCTTGGCGGGGAAGAAGCCGATGTTTTTATAGGGTTCCTCCACATACCCCAGCATGGAATCCATGGTGTTGACCGCTTTGTAAAAGAAGCCCAGGGGCGCGCCGCCCAGCGCCAGAAACAGCAGGGGCGCCACGACGCCGTCGGAGGAATTCTCCGCCACGGTCTCCACCGCCGCCCGGGCCACGCCCTTGTCGTCCAGCCGCGTCACATCCCGCCCCACGATCATGCTGACGGCGTAGCGGGAAGCCTCCAGGTCGCCGGTCTTCAGGGCGTGGAACACCTTCATGCTCTCGTCCCGCAGGGACTTGGTCGCCAGGATCTGCCAGCACATGATGCTTTCCAGCGCAAGGCGCAGCCAGGGGCTCACCCGGCCCGCCAGGCGCAGGATCACCAGCGGCAGCGTGAGGGAGACCCCGGCGGTCAGCAGCCAGAGGACGGCACCGGCGGTCTTCTCCCCCGCCGGCGTCTTGGGAAAGACGCGGCGCAGGCACTTTTCCAGCAGGGAGATCAGCTTGCCGATCCAGATCACCGGATGGGGCCAGCCGTGGGGGTCCCCGATGATGAGATCGATGACAAAGCCGATGGGCAGAGCCAGCAGCAGCGTGAGCTTCATGCCTCTCCCCCTCCTGCCTGCATGGTGAAGATGAACACCGGGTTGAGGCCCGTCATGAGCCGGTAGGGCCCCGCTTTCCGGTCACGGGCCACGCTGAGAGAGACCGCCTCCGTCTCCGTAAAGGGAAATTCCTTCATCAGGGCCGTCATCTCCCCCACGGTCTCCAGGGTCACCGCCGTGACCACGATGCGCACCCGGGGATTCTTTTCCAGCAGGAGCGCGATGATTTCCCGCAGATTGCCGCCGCTGCCGCCGATGAAGGCGTGGGTGGGGGCGGGCAGATCCCGGCATGCGTCCGGCGCTTTGCCGGAGACCGGGGTCAGGTTTTCCACCCGCAGGCGGGCGGCGTTGGCGGTCATGAGCTCCAGGGCGTCCGCCTTGCGCTCGATGCCGTAGACATGGCCCTTCCGGGCGATCATGGCCATCTCCAGGGCAACGCTGCCGGTGCCCGCGCCGATATCCCAGCAGACGGCGTTTTCCGTCAGCCGGAGCTTACTGAGGCTCACGGCCCGGACCTCGCTCTTGGTCATGGGCACCGCCTCCTCCCGCTGGAACACGCTGTCCGGCAGGCCGGGGGTCAGCACCGCGTCGGGGCGGTCATTTTCGATCAGCACGGCGCTGAGGCTGTCGAAGTTCATTTCCGCCAGCGCCGAGGCCGGACCGGAGGTTAGCTTTTCCTCGGGGTAGCTGAGCTTTTCCCCCACGTGGACGGTCACATGCCCCAGGCCCGCTTCCGCGAGGCGCGCGCAGAGGCTGCCAGCGCCGTTGGGGCCGCCCACCAGAGCGAAGACCCGCGCGTGACGGCGCACGTCGGAAGCGATGTCGTGCTCCCGCCCGTGGAGGCTGACGGTCACCACGTCCTCATAGGAGGTCCCCAGCTTCGCACAGAGGCAGCTGAGGCTGCTGAGGCCGGGCAGCACCGTCACCCGGCAGAAATCCAGCAGCGGCAGCAGCTTCTTCGTGCCGCTGAAAAAGCCGCTGTCCCCGGACATGACCACCGCGAAGCGGCGGTATTCCCCGTGGGCGCGGATATAATCGGCAATGGCCTCCGGCGCCACGGCGGCAAAGGTCCCCTGGCCCTGCCGGGCCACGGCTTCCAGCATCCGCTTCGCTCCGATGAGGCATTCCGCGTTCTCTATGCCTTCCCGCACCGCCAGGGTCATCTGATCCCGGCTGCCGGGGCCGATGCCCGCCACGGCGACCTGCCGTTCCCGGCGGAAGCCGAAGCGAGCGCACAAAGCATCCACGGTCTCGGAAAGGTTCTTCCCCTCCCGCTGGGGCGGGCGGCCCAGAACGATGAGCTTCGCCCCCGCGGCAGCGGCTGCCGCCGCCTTTTCCCGGAAGCCGCCGGCGCCGCCGCTGTCCTTGGTCACCAGGTAGTCCGCCCCGATGGCTTTCAGAGTGGCGACGTTCAGCTCCTGGGTGAAGGGGCCCTGCATGGCGATGATGTGGGCGGGCTTCAGGCCCGCAGCCTCGCAGGCTTCCAGGGAAGCCTGCATGGGCAGCACCCTGGCCCAGACCCGCTGGGCAAAATCGCGGATGCCGGTGTAAGCCCCCAGGGTCTTGCTGCCGGTGGTGAGGAGGATGTTCCCCTCATGGTCATTGAGCCATTCCACCGCAGCGGCGATATCCGGCAGGAACACCGTGCCCTCCGGCACGGCGGAGTCCTCCCGCAGCACCCGCAGGTATTCCCTGCCCGAAGCCCGGCAGGCGGCGGCCACGTTCTCCGTCACCACGTCGGCATAGGGGTGGGTGGCGTCCAGCACCAGGTCAAAATCGTTCTCCCGCAGCAGGGACAGCATCCCGGCTTCGTCCAGCCGCCCCGCCAGGACCCGCAGCCCCGGCGCAGGCTCCAGGAGGGTCTCCCCGTATTCCGTAGCCACGCAGGCGGTGACGGCGGCGTCCTTCTGGGCGCTGAGGAATTCCGCCAACTCCCGGCCCTCCGTGGTGCCGGCAAAGATGCAGAAATTATACATCCCGGTATCCTCTGGGCGTGATCAGCTCGCCGTTCACGATCCTGGTCGCGCTGTTGCCGATGAAGACGGTGCTGAACATGTCCACCGCCGTATCCCTGAGCTGGCCGAGGGTCAGTACCGTCCGGCCCTCGCCCTCCCTGCCGATGTTGCGGGCGACGCCGCAGGGCCGGTCCTCCGGCAGGGTGCGCAGCAGTATCTCGCAGGCGCGGCGCAGATGGTCCGGCCGCCCGCGGCTGGCGGGATTGTAAAGCACGATGGAAAAGTCCGCCTTTGCCGCGCCGTCCAGTCGCCGTTCGATGGTCTCCCAGGGCGTCAGCCGGTCGCTGAGGCTGACGACGGCGAAATCGTGGGTGAGGGGCGCGCCCAGGAGGGCCGCGCCGCTGCAGGCGGCGGTGAGGCCGGGGATCACTTCCACCTCCGGCTCCGTCTCCTCCCCCCGCAGCTCGTAGATCAGGGCGGCCATACCGTAAATGCCGCTGTCGCCGGAGCAGACCATCGCCACGTTTTCCCCGCTCTTTGCCAGGTCCAGGGCCATGCGGCAGCGGTCCGCTTCCTTGGTCATGGGGGTGGTGAGGGTCTTCTTGCCGGGATAACGGTCCTTGATCAGATCCACATAGACATGGTAGCCCACGATGCTGTCGCAGCTTTGGATCGCCCGGTCCGCCCGGAGGGTCATGTTGTCCTCATCGCCGGGGCCCAGGCCCACCACATAGAGTTTACCCAAAACGTACCTCCCTTTTCTCCGCAGCCAGAGCCACGGTCACGCCGTTCACGGCAGTTTTATGAACGATCAGTCTCTCCGCCCCCATCAGGGCTGCGCGCTCACAGACATTGTCCACGCCGGTGATCTTCGCCACGAATTCCGAGGGGGTAAAATCGCCGGGGAGGGCTTTCAGCTCCTCCGCGGTGTAGAAGCGCACCGGCCAGCCCCGGTGTTCGCAGAAGGCCAGCAGGCCTTCTTCGTCTTTTTTCAGGTCGATGGAGGCGGCGCAGCAGACGGCGGCAGGGTCGATGTTCTCCCGCTCCAGCACCCCGTCCACGGCGGCGCGGATGGCTGCCTCCTCCGTGCCCCGGCGGCAGCCGACGCCCAGATGGAGCGCTTTGGGGACAAGCCGGAGAGTGGTGGCGAAGGGCTCTTTTTTCTCCCAGCCGATATAAACGCCCACGCTGCCGGCTATCCCCGGCGTCAGGCCGGGGGCCGGGTCCGTCAGGACGGGCAGCTCGCTGAGGAAGGGCACGTCCCCCTCCAGGATGGCGGCGGAAACCGCCTTGGCCGCCGGCATGCTGCTGAGGACATATCCGTTCTCCGTCGCCCAGGTGTCCACGCTGAAACGATGGTTCACGTCCGTGGCGGTGGTGAGGACGCACTGGGCCCCCAGGGTCTCCGCCAGCGTACGGGCCAGAGCGTTGGCCCCGCCGATGTGGCCGCTGAGAAGGGGGATCACCCAGGTGCCCCGTTCATCCAGGCACAGCACCGCAGGGTCCGTCTTCTTGGAGCGGACATGAGGCGCGATGCTGCGCACCGCAATGCCCGCCGCTCCCACGAAAATGAGAGCGTCCATGCTCTGAAACAGTTCCCCGTAAAAAGGCAGGGAAGGCTGGGGGATGGACAGGAAGCCCGCCTCCGCAAAGCGCTCCAGGGTATAGCACGCCCCCTCCGCCTCCGGCAGGGCGGCTTTCACCCGCCTCGCCAGGGCGCAGCCCCGGCGGCTGTAGGCAAAGATCGCCAGCTTCATTGATGACCATTCCTTTCACCTAAGCCGGTAATACAAGCATGACCATAAAAAGGAATGGTCAGCAAACGCCCTGTTTTTCGGCTGCCCCTCTGCGGCGGAAAAAACGGCTTTAATCCAATAAAAGCGGAAACCCGTTTCAACGTTCCGCCGTCCGGAATTCCGTGGTGAAGCCGGGGTCGTAGAGCTTCGAGCGGTCATACCTGTCCCCCAGGCAGCCCCCCACGATGATGAGGGAGGTCTTGGTGAGCCCGTTTTTCGTCACCGTCTCATGGAGCGTGCCCACGGTGCAGCGATACTGCTTTTCCTCCGGCCAGGTGGCCTTGTACACCACCGCCGCGGGGGTGTCTGCCGGGTAGCCTCCCGCCAGCAGCTCCGCCTGCAGCTTTTCCGTCAGGCTCGTGCTGAGAAAGAGCACCATGGTGGCCTGATGGGCGGCCAGCGAACGGATGGATTCCCGCTCCGGCACCGGTGTCCGGCCCGCGGCGCGGGTGATGATCACCGTCTGGCTCACGTCCGGCAGGGTGTATTCCTCCCGCAGGGCCGCCGCAGCGCCGCAGAAGGCGCTGACGCCGGGGCATACGTCATAGTCGATGCCCAGGGCCTCCAGCTGGTCGAACTGCTCCCGCACCGCGCCGTAGATCGAGCTGTCCCCGGTGTGGAGGCGGACCGTGGTCTTCCCCGCCGCCTCGGCGGCCTTGACCACCTCGATCACCTGCTCCAGGGTCATCTTCGCGCTGTCATGGATCTCGCAGCCTTCCTTCGTTCCCTCCAGCAGGGCGGGGTTCACCAGACTCCCCGCATAGATCACCACGTCCGCTTCCTTCAAAAGCCGCGCGCCCCGCACCGTGATGAGGTCCGGCGCCCCGCTGCCCGCTCCCACAAAATGTACCATGTTTATGACCATTCCTTTCCCTATTGCTGAAAGCACGAAATGACCACGAAAAAGGAATGGTCATAAAGTGCCGTGTTTTTCGGTTGCCGCTCTGCGGCGAGAAAAACGGTAAATCTGACGGATAAAGGCCACAACTCGTTTCAACCTTTTATCCCTCCATGATCTTCTTCATCAATTCCCGCGCGTTGTCCGTCTCGCTCAGAAGTCCGTAAACATTGGAGAACAGCATGGCGCCGATCTCCAGGTCCTCTCCGGCCCGGTGCTTCAGGTTGAATTCCACCTTGGACGTCACGCGCTTCAGGGTCTCGTCCCAGAAGCCCGCCTCCCGGATGATGCGCAGAGCTTCGTCGCAGCTGACGCAGTCCAGCACCGCGGCGATGGCCTCGCTCCCCATTCCCGCCGCTCCGGCGTGAGCCGCCAGCAGTTCCACCCGGCAGTCGCCCCACTTGGAATGGGTGTTGAGCATATTGCCGGATATCTTCACCAGCTTGCCCACATGGCCCACCAGCAGCGCCCCGCGGAAGCCGAATTCCCGGCAGGCATCCAGGGAATCCCCGATGAAATTGCTGGTGAGGACCGCCTTTTTCCAGTCTGCATGAAGGCTGTCCTTGAGAAAATCCGCGCCGTAGTTGCCGGGGGTCAGCAGGGCGTACTGCGCCCCCTCCGCCCGGCGCTGCCGCAGCTCCACCCGGATGGTCTCCACCAGGGCCTGTTCGCTCATGGGCTCCACGATGCCGGTGGTGCCCAGGATGGAGATGCCGCCCTGGATGCCCAGCCGGGGATTGAAGGTCTTTTTTGCCAGCTCCACGCCCGCGGGCGCGGAGATCACCACCCTGATCCCCCCATGATAGTCCATGAGGCGGCAGACCTCCTCCACGTTCTCCCGGATCATGCGCCGGGGCGTGGAATTGATGGCCGCGTTGCCCACGGGCTGGTCAAGGCCCGGCTTCGTCACCCGGCCCACGCCCACGCCCCCGTCGATATCCACGCCGGGCGCTTCGGCACAGGTCACCTCCGCGTAGATCAGGGCTCCGGTGGTCACGTCCGGGTCGTCGCCCCCGTCCTTTTCCACGGCGCAGACGGCCTTCTCCTTCTCCAGAGATATCTCCTTCAACGGCAGCTCCAGAGGGATGCCCTTGGGTGTGAGGAGCTTTACCTTTTCCAGGCGCCGGCCGGTAAGCAGCATATAGGCGGCGGCCTTGGAGGCCGCGGCGGCGCAGGAGCCGGTGGTGTACCCCAAACGCATCTGCTTGCCGTCCACCGTCACATAGCGGTCCATCAGCGGGAAATCTGATACACCAGGGCGTTCACGATGGCGGCGGCCACGTTGCTGCCGCCCTTGCGCCCCCTGGCGACGATGTAGGGCGCGGAGGATTCGATGATCTGCTCCTTGCTCTCCACCACGTTGACGAAGCCCACGGGCACCCCGATCACCAGGGCCGGGGAGACCTCCCCCGCGTCCATCAGCTCCCGCAGCCGCATGAGGGCGGTGGGGGCGTTGCCGATGGCGAAGATAAGGGGCTTCGTGAGACGGGCTGCGTGCTCCATGCTCACCACCGCACGGGTGATGCCCCGCGCCTTGGCTTCGGCCGCTACGTCCGGGTCGGACATGAAGCAGTGGACTTCGCCGCCCAGCTTCTCCAGCACCGTTTTGTTGATGCCGCTGCGGGCCATCTGTGTGTCCGTCACGATGTCGCAGCCGCCGCGGAGGGCTTCGATGCCCTTCGTGACCGCGTGCTCCGAAAACACCAGGTTGTCCGCGTAGTCGAAATCCGCGGTGGTGTGGATCACTCGCTTGATGACCAGCTCGTTCTCGCTGTCCAGCTTCCGATCCCCCAGCAGCTCCGTGATGATTTCGAAGCTGCGCTTTTCAATGTCCATGGGCTTGATGATCTCAGGCATGGCCGCGCTTCACCTCCAGGCAGGCATTATAAAAGTTTTCCGCAAAGGACGGATTGGCAAGAAAATGAAAATGGGGGAAACCCGCATAGAGCCTTTTCGTGGCTTTGGCGCACTTCCAACTGCGGCCCGACGGCTTGGCGGCGGTGAACTTGTCCCCCGGGTCCGTGCAGTCCCAATGGTGGAATTCATGGGCGGGGATACTCTCCCCCGCCCGGCAGAGCAGGTTGTCTTCCCCGGCTGCCAGGTTTACATAACCAAAGCGTGTCAGCTTCCCCGTATCCCGGCAGGTGCCGGGCAGAAAGCCCACCATGGGGCTTTCGTCGATGGCCTCCGTCAGGTACATGAAGCCGCCGCATTCCGCCACGGTGGGAAGACCGGCATCCAGGGCAGCCTTCACGGAAGAAAGCATGGAGGCGTTGGCGCTGAGCTCCTTCGCGTAAAGCTCCGGGTAGCCGCCCCCCAGATAGAGACCTTCGACGCCCTCCGGCAGCGCCCGGTCCGCGAGGGGGCTGAAATCCACCAGCTCCGCGCCCATCTCCCGCAGCACATCCAGGCTCTCCTCGTAGTAGAAGCAAAAAGCGTTGTCCCGGGCAACGGCGATGCGGACCCTCTCCCGCTCGTCCGGCAGCCGGGGCGGGATAAAATCCAGCGCGGGGGCGCTCCTCCCCAGGGCCAGCAGCCCATCCAGGTCCAGGCTCTTTTCCGCCTGAAGGGACAGGGCATGGAGCTTATCCTGCAGGTCCGCCACCTCGGCGGCGGTCACCAGGCCCAGATGCCGGCTTTCCAGAGAGCAGTCCGGCATGGGCGGCAGATAACCCAGGGGTTTGACCTCCTCCCCGAACCTTTCCGCTACCGCTTCGGCCAGCAGCGGATAGAGCGAGGGGCTGCAGCGGTTGAAGATGACGCCCCGGATGCCGCTGTCCGGCAGGAAGCGGAGGAAGCCCTCCAGCTCCGCCAGCAGGGAGCGGGCGGCTCCCTTGGCGTTCAGGACCAGCACCACCGGGGTCCCGGTGGCGCGGGCGACGCTGCTGGTGCTGGCTTCCGCGCTGAGGCCGAGGCCGTCGTAATAGCCCATGACCCCTTCGATCACGCAGATCTCCCGGCCCTGGCCGTATTTGTCCAGCAGATAGCGCAGGGTGTCCGGCGGGAAGAAGAAGGGGTCCAGATTGCCGCCGGAGGAGGTGATGCGGCGGTGGAACATGGGGTCGATATAATCCGGGCCGCATTTGAAGGCGAGCGTGTCCGCGCCCCGGTCCGTCAGCGCCTGCAGAACAGCGCAGGTCATAGTGGTCTTGCCGCAGCCGCTTCCGGCCCCGGCCAGCAAAAATCTTGGAACGCTGCTGAGCATGTGGGAACCCCCCGTGCACAAGGCAGAATTTTTCGATGGTAATTATATGCATGGAAAACTTTGCATGTCAACTCTTGACAATCGCCCCTCGCCCGTGATATATGTTTTTGGAAGTAAATATAAAACAGCGGTGCCCGCGGGCGGGATGCAGGTCGTTTTCGGCTTTTCGCCCAAGGGTCAAAAGGGAAACAGGTGCGAATCCTGTACGATCCCGTCACTGTATTTGGGGAGCGTTCGGCCAGAAGTTATGTCACTGACAATCGTCGGGAAGGCGGCCGCAGCGCATGGATCCATGAGCCAGGAAACCTGCCGCTGTGTAACGCGGGGACCCTTTCGGGTCTCCTGACCACGGGGAATTGGTCATGCCGTATTCGCTGCCGCGCCGCAGCGCGTTTTTGCTGCGCCCGTCCTGTGCCCTTTCCCTGCCGGGGAAAGGGCTTTTTCGTCGCATCGGACCGCAGCGAAAATACCGCCGAAAGGCACTGAGGAAGGAAGCCAATGAAAAAGACAAGACGTATCATCCTGCTTTTGCTGGTGGTCCTGATCGTACTGCCCGCAGCAGGATGTGCCAAGGGCGGCGGTACCGCCCCCACCCCTGCCCCGACGCCGGAGCCCACCGCTGCTCTGGCGCCCGAGCCGACGCCGGAACCCACGCCCGAGCCGACGTCCGAACCGACGCCTGAACCGACGCCCGAGCCCACGCCGGAGCCAACGCCCGAACCTACACCGGAACCCACGCCCGAGCCCACGCCCGAGCCAACGCCTGAACCTACACCGGAACCCACGCCTGAGCCGACGCCCGAGCCCGAACCGGACGACGGCCGGGAGACGGTGGGAAGCCTGTGGCTCGCGGACGGTCAGTACACCGTGGAGCTGATTTTCGAGGGCGGCTCCGGCAAGGCGAAAGTGGAATCCCCCGCCCTGCTGACCGTTTCCGGCGGCGTCTGCACCGCCACCATCACCTGGAGCAGCAAGAATTACGACTACATGCTGGTGGACGGCGTCCAATACCTCCCGGTGAACGAGGAGGGCAATTCCGTTTTCGTGATCCCGGTCCCCTATTTCGACGCGCCCATGGACGTGGTGGGCGACACCGTCGCCATGAGCACGCCTCATGAGATCGACTACGTTATCACCTTCCTTTCCGAGAGCATCCGGGAGGCAGAATGAAAAGAATCTTACTTGTCCTGATCGCCCTTTGCCTGCTGGCAGGCTGCGCGCCGGCGGCCCCGGCCCCCAGCGCTTCCCCGGTCCCTGCTGCGACGCCCTCTGTCCCGTCCTCCGCCGCCCCTGCGGAAACCCCCGCGGCGGAACCCGACCCCATGGCCGTCGTGGGACAGATGGAGCTCAGCTATGCCACGCAGTTCACCGTGGACTACCTGGCCTGCGGCGGAGCCGTCGTCACCGTGGGCGGCGCGGACCGTTTCCTGCTGCTGCCGGAGGGCGCCGAGATCCCCGCGGGGGCGGACGAAAGCCTGATCCTGCTGCGCCAGCCGCTGGACAAAATCTACAACGCCGCTTCCTCCGCCATGGATTTCTTCGTGCAGCTGGACAGCATGCCCCAGGTGCGTTTCACCAGCACGACCTACAAAAACTGGGGCATCCCCGAGGTGCGGGAAGCTCTGGACGCAGAGACCCTGGTCTACGCCGGGAAATACAGCGCGCCGGACTTTGAAATGCTGCTGGAGGGCGGCTGCAGCCTGGCTCTGGAAAGCACCATGATCTATCACAGCCCGGACATCAAGGAGAAGCTGGAAAACCTGGGCATCCCCGTGCTGGTGGAGCGCTCCAGCTATGAGCCGCACCCCCTGGGCCGGGTGGAGTGGATCAAGCTCTACGGCCTGCTGCTGGGCAAGGAGGCGGAGGCGAAGGCCTTTTACGCCAGCCAGCTGCAGCAGGTGTCGCAGCTGGAGAATCTCCCCTCCGGGGAGCTGACGGTGGCCTATTTCCACATCAGCACCGCCCGCAGCGTGGTGGTGCGGAAGCCGGGAGACTATCTCTCCAAGATGATCGAGCTGGCGGGTGGGCGCTACGTGTTCTCCGAGCTGCCCGGCCAGGACGACAGTTCCCTCTCCACCATGAACATGGACATGGAGGCCTTCTACGCCGGAGCAAAGGACGCCGACGTGCTGATCTACAACAGCACCATCGACGGGGAGCTGAACACCCTGGACCAGCTGCTGGCAAAAAGCGACCTGCTGGCGGACTTCAAGGCCGTGAAAAACGGCAACGTCTGGTGCAGCGAGCACGACCTGTTTCAGAAGAGCTCCGCCGCCGCGGTGATGATCCGGGACCTGAACCGTATCCTCTCCGGGGACGCGGCGGAGGAGGATCAATTGGAATTCTTCCACCGACTGAAATAAGAGACGATGAACGACGAGAAAAGAAAACTGATCTATGCCGCGGGCTTCCTCTCCCTGGGCGTGATGCTGCTGGTGCTGCTGGTGCTGAACGTAGCCATCGGCAGCAGCAAAATGACCCTGAGCCAGGTGATGCAGATCCTCTTTACCCGCGAGGGGAACAACAGCGCCATCGTCTGGAACATCCGCCTGCCCCGGCTGCTGACCGCCGCCCTGCTGGGCGGGGCCCTGGCGGTCTCCGGCTTCCTGCTGCAGACCTTCTTCGGCAACCCCATCGCCGGCCCCTTCGTGCTGGGCATTTCCTCCAGCGCCAAGCTGGTGGTGGCCCTGACCATGATCGGAAGCCTGGCCCGGGGCGTGGCTGTGGGTTCCCTGGGGATGATCCTGGCCGCTTTCGTGGGCTCCATGATCTCCATGGGGGCCATCCTGCTGGTGTCCAGCCGGCTCAAGAGCATGTCCCTGCTCATCGTCTGCGGCATCATGATCGGCTACATCTGCTCCGCCGTCACAGACATCGTGGTGACCTTCGCCAGCGACTCCAACATCGTGAACCTGCACAACTGGTCCCTGGGCAGCTTCTCCGGCATGAAGTGGTCCAGCGTGGGCACCATCGCCGTCACGGTGCTGGCGACGCTGGCCCTCACCTTCCTGCTTTCCAAGCCCATGGGCGCCTATCAGATGGGTGAGAACTACGCCCAGAATATGGGCGTCAACGTCAAGCTGTTCCGCATCGAGCTGATCCTTCTCAGCAGCATTCTCTCCGCCTGCGTCACCGCCTTCGCCGGGCCTATTTCCTTTGTGGGCATCGCGGTGCCTCACCTCATCAAGACCCTGTTCCGCACCGCCAGGCCCATCATCATGATCCCCGCCTGCTTTCTGGGCGGCGGCGTCTTCTGCCTCCTCTGCGATCTCATCGCCCGCACCCTCTTTGCCCCCACGGAGCTGAGCATCAGTTCCGTCACGGCGGTCTTCGGCGTGCCGGTGGTGCTTTGGATGCTGCTGAAGCGGCAGAAATCGAAGGAGGGGTCATAATGGCGGAAGCGATCCTTCGCAGCAACGGCCTGATCGTCGGCTACAGCGGGACCCCCGTTATTTCCGGCATCGACATCAGCGCGGAATCGGGCAAGATCCTCACCCTGATCGGCCCCAACGGCGCGGGTAAATCCACCATTCTCAAGACCCTGATCAAGCAGCTGCCGCCCGTCTCCGGCGCCGTGTATCTGGACGGGCAGGAGCTGAACGCTCTCAAGCCCAGGGATATCGCCCTCAAGGTCTCCGCCGTGCTGACGGGCCGCCCCAATCCGGAGCTCATGACCTGCGGCGACGTGGTGGCTACGGGCCGGTATCCCTATACCGGCCGCCTCGGCATCCTCTCGGAGCATGACCGGGAGGTGGTTGCGGAGTCCATGGCCCTGGTGCAAGTGACGGAGCTCCGGGACCGGGATTTCAACCGCATCAGCGACGGGCAGCGCCAGCGGGTGCTGCTGGCCCGCGCCATCTGCCAGGAACCCAGGGTGCTCATCATGGACGAGCCCACCTCCTTCCTGGACATCCGCCATAAGCTGGATTTCCTCTATCTCCTGCGGCGGCTGGTGCTGGAGCGGCAGCTTGCCATCGTTCTGAGCCTCCACGAGCTGGAGCTGGCCCAGCGGTTCAGCGACACGGTGCTCTGCGTGCGGAACGGGAAAGTGGACCGCATGGGCCCGCCGGAGGAGATCTTCCGGGGCAATTACATCGCGGAGCTCTACGGCGTGGAGCACGGCAGCTACAACGCCGAGCTGGGCTGCGTGGAGACGGCGGCGGTCCCCGGCGAACCGCGGGTGTTCGTCATCGGCGGCGGCGGCAGCGGCATTCCCGCCTACCGGCTGCTGCAGCGGCGGGGCATTCCCTTCGCCGCGGGCGTTCTGCCGGAGAATGACGCGGACCTGCCCATCGCCGAAGCCCTGGCGTCGGAGGTCATCACAGGCAAGGCCTTCGAGCCGGTGAGCGCGGAGGCTGCGGAAAAGGCGCTGGCGCTGGCGGCCAGATGCGAAAAGGTGGTCTGCGCCGCGGAGAGCTTCGGCACCATGACGGCGGAAAACCGCCGCATCCTGGATTGGGCGAAGGAAAAAGGCGTCCTGCTCCCCGCGGAGGAACTGAACGCCCTGTGAACGTCTGACCGGACAATATATTATAATGTATAATGTAACACGATGACCGAGGCTTCTCCGGCCCCGGTCATTATATTCCCAATTTGCCTCTTGCCTCGGAAGCTTATAACCGTTATAATACCTTTTATTCCATAAATCATTCCATCAAAGTGAGCTGAGAATATGATCGACCTGCATATCGTTGAAAAAGGGCTGCGGCACAACATCCGGTGCGCGAAGGAACACGGGGTCATCCTCCCCACCTACGCCCAGATGAAGGACCCGGCGAAAATTCCCCAGCCGATCCTGGACAGGCTGGCGGTCACGGGTCTGTGGGACCTGGACCCGGTGAACCTTTTCCGCATCAACTGGCACAACGAGCCCAAGGCCCAGGGGGGCCTGTTCGCCGGCCCCAATATCATCGAATTTCCCTCCGTCCTCACAGGGGTCCCCTGCCGCATCATCGCCCTGGTGGGCAAGTGGTTCCCCACCGGCTGCCACAAGGTGGGAGCTTCCTACGGCTGCCTGGTTCCCGAGCTGGTCACGGGGCATTTCGACGCTCTGGAGCAGCGGGCCGTGTGGCCCAGCACGGGGAATTTCTGCCGGGGCGGCGCTTTCAACTCGAAGCTCCTGGGCGTGCACTCCATCGGCCTCATGCCGGAGGGCATGAGCCGGGAGCGCTTCGAGTGGCTGCGCTCCATCGGCTCCGAGGTGGTCATGACCCCGGGCAAGGAATCGAACGTCAAGGGCGTCTTCGACAAGACGCGGGAGCTGGCCGCCGACCCGAAGAACAAGGTATTCAACCAATTTGAAATGATGGGCAACCATCTCTGGCACTATGAGGTCACCGCTTCCGCCATGCTGGAGGCCTTTGAAAGCTGCCGCGCGCCGGGTGACAGATTCGCCGGGGCCTGCTTCATGACCGGCTCCGCCGGCACCATCGGCGCGGGCGACCGGCTGAAGGAAGTCCTCCCGCAGCTGCGCCTGGGGGCGGGCGAGGCCATGCAGTGCCCCACCATGCTCACGGGGGGCTACGGCGTCCACCGCCTGGAGGGCACCGGGGACAACCATATCCCCTGGATCCACAACGCCAGGAACACGGACATGGTCATCGCCGTGGACGACGGGGATATTCTGGGCATCCTGCGCCTTTTCAATGAGCCCGCCGGACGGGAATACCTGGTGAATGAGCTGGGCCTCAGCGAGGACTGGGTGGATTCTCTCTCCCTCCTGGGCATCAGCGGCATCGCCAATCTGGTCTGCTGTATCAAGATGGCGAAATATTATGAATTCGGTCCCCACGACCTGCTGGCTACGGTGCTGACGGACTCCGCCGAGCTGTATCAGAGCCGCATCGCGGAGCTGCGGGAAAAGGAAGGGGACTACACCGGCTTCGCTCCCCCTGCGGGCCACGCCCGGCATATGCTGGGCCTCCGGACCGACTGGCTGAAGGAGCTGACCTATGTGGAAAAGCGGCAGCTGCACAACCAGAAATATTACACCTGGGTGGAGCAGCACGGGAAGAGCGTGAAGGAGCTGGACGAGCTCTGGTACGGCGGCGCTTTTGAGGAAGTGCACGGCCAGGCGGCGGCCATCGACGAGCTGATCGAAGAATTCAACGCCGAAGTCGCCCGCTGAGGCGGCGGGGAGGAAACGAAAATGAAAAACCTGGGGTACTACAACGGAAAGATCGACCTGATCGAGAATATCATGATCCCCATGGAGGACCGGGTCTGCTTTTTCGGCGACGGGGTCTATGACGTGACCTACGCCCGCAACCATATCCCCTACTGTCTGGAAGCCCATCTGGACCGGTTTTACCGCAGCGCCGGAGAGCTGCGCATCGCCATCCCCATGGACAGAGCTTCCCTGGGTGCGCTGCTTTGCGAGCTGGTGAAGAAGGTGGACAGCCCGGACCAGATGATGTACTGGCAGGTGACCCGCGGCACCGCGCCGCGGGAGCACGCATTCCCCAAGGACACGCCCGCCAATCTCTGGGTGATGCTGCGACCCAAGAGCGTCATGCCTTTGGATACCACCCTCACCCTCCACAGCGTGGAGGACACCCGCTTCCTGCACTGCAACGTGAAGACCCTGAACCTGATCCCCAACGTCATGGCGGAGCAGGAGGCCAAGGAGGCCGGGGCTTCCTCCGCCCTGTTCCACCGGGGCGAGCGGGTGACGGAATGCGCCCACGCCAACGTGCACATCCTGAAGAACGGCTTTTTCATCACGCCCCCGGCAGACAAGCTCATTCTTCCCGGCATCGCAAGGCAGAACCTGCTGCGCATCTGCGAAAAGCTGGATATCCCCGTGGCCATCCGTCCCTTCACCATGACGGAGCTGATGGAGGCCGACGAGGTCATTTCTTCCAGCTCCGGGGAATTCTGCATCCGTGTGACGGCGGTGGACGGAAAGGCCGTGGGCGGAAAAGACGAAGGGACCCTGCGGAAGCTCCAGGACGCGCTGATGGAAGACTTCCTGGCAGCCACGGGTGAGTTCGGCTGGGTTCGATGAACGGTTTTCAGATCGTTACGGAGCGGCTGGTGCTGACACCCCTGGGCACGGCTTATCTGGATTCAGTGAATGAATATGCTCTGGATTATGAAAACACCAGGTATATGTGCCACTTGCCAAAACAGGATTCGGATGAAACTCTGTCGTTTTTGAAGGACGTTGATGCGGAGTGGCAAAAGGATTCTCCCGGCTTCTATGAGTTTGCCCTTCTGTACGCCAATGACCATATAGGGTCCGTGAGCGTTTATTTTGAAAACGGTGTCGGCGAACTGGGCTGGATCATCAAGCGGAAGTATTGGGGAAACGGCTTTGCGACCGAAGCCGCGAAGGGCCTCGTGGATCACTTTTCCAAATGGGGGCACCGCCGCTTCATAGCCCATTGCGACACGGAGAACATCGCCTCTTTCAGAGTCATGGAAAAGCTGGGCATGACCCGGACCGGCAAATCGGGTGGGAGGAAAAACCGCGCCGCCACCGAGGAAAGCTTTGAATACCAATATGAATTGGAAGTATAGCCTGAAGAATACGTAAGGGGTGCGAGCGAAACCGCTCGCACCCCTTTGCATGCAATTCCATTTCGCTCCCGCAATGCTGCAATGATTTACTGTTCATCCTGTTTTCTTTTTCAAGTATCTATGCTATACTAACGATACAGGGGTGGTGAGGCAATTGAGAGATTCCGAGCGATTCGTGCGCTTTTCTCTCGGTGGGATGTTGTTCGAATACGACGCAGTGAAAAACCAAATGAATATTGAAAAGCACGGCATCTCGTTCAGAAATGCTGCTCGCGTGTTTTTCGATTATGACCGTATTGAAATGTATGACGATGAGCATAGTGAGGTCGAAGACCGATACAATACCATCGGAGATACACCTATGGAAACTTGAGCATCATCGGAAATCTAAACCGAAACGGCAAAACGGTTGACGACATCCTCTTTGTAGTATATACGGAAAGAACTCTATACCAGGAAGGTGAAAAAGAGATCGAAGTCACAAGGTTGATTTCTGCTCGACTGGCTACGAGCTTTGAAAGGGGACTCTATTATGGGAAATACAGTTGAATTGACGGAAGAACAAAAACGGGAGCTTGCTTTCACGGCAGAGGAACAGGCAGAATTGGATAGAGCCCGCTCCATGCCCATCACCTTTGACGAGGATTGCCCGGAGACTACCCCGGAACGGGCGTTGAAATTCAAACGGGTGAATCCGGTTCGACGCTCGGCAAACTGAGCACATGAAGGGATAATCATGGTTTCCATCCGGCATTTTTCAGACAACGATATTGATGTTTTACGAACGAATCTATACCCGTATTTGAGTTTGGAAGAAATCCGGCTCATGGTGCAGGATTGGAATTCCGGTTCCTATCAGGGAAAGCGCTTTGAAATGTTTGCGGTTCTCAACGGCAAGGAAATTGTCGGAACCATTTCGCTCTATGAACACAGCAAAAGCGTCGCTTCCATCGGAGCGGAAATCCTTGAACCCCACAGACGCAAAGGTAATGCGCATGAAGCGAATCTGCTGCTTCTGGAGTATGCAAAACAGATTGGCTACAAGGTCATACAGAATCAGGTCAGGACCGACAACGCAGCCAGTATCCGACTGAATGAAAAACTTGGGTTTGAGTCGGATAAATATGTCTATAAGAATAAAAGGGATCAAGCTGTGTATTTGTTCCTGAAAGCGCTGTAATTGGCTTTGCTGGATGTTTATGGATAAAGAATCCCGGAGAACCGTTCGCTGTATGGTTCTCCGGGATTTGATTATTCCTGATTATGTGCTGCCGCTATGTCTCTATTATTCCTTCGGCTTTTCCTTGCCGCACTTGCCGCAGTAGTCGCATTTCTTCTTGTGGTCGAAGATGCACTCGTCCCCGTGGTCCACGGGGATAAAGGCGGGCCTTTCCTTCTTCGCGTCGGCCTTCGGGGGCTTTTTGCCGCATTCACCGCAATAGTCGCACTTCTTGCTGGCATTCTTCACGCAGGGAACGCGGCCGTTGAAGGTGGTGAAGCCGGTGTAGGTGAGCTTCTTCTCCCCGTCGATCTCCCGATAGGCGAAGGTGCCGAATTCCCCCCGCAGATGGACCACCTCGAAATACACCGGCTTCGTGACCCGGCGGTATTCCAGGGGACAGTGCCACCAGTAGGCGGGGATACGGACGATGGTGGGCTCGGTGATGATATGCTCCTCCATGTGGTCCAGATCCGGCCCGATCCAGAAGCTGATCTCCGCGTCGAAGGAACCGAAGGGGTCGGCCACGTCGTAGCCCATGAAGCAGAGGTATTCCTCCTCGCTGTGGAAATTACTTTCCCTGTCCACAAAGGCTTCCTTCATATAACAGCGGTAGGAGGCATAGAGATTGGCCTCCGCCATGCAGCCCTTGCCCCGGAAATAGGCCTGATATTTGGGCATGAAGTCGCCCCACATGGTGTTGTATTCCTTTTCGAATTCATGGATCAGATGATCGTAGCGTCCCATGTTCAGACCGCCTTCCTTTCCCGGCAGCGGCCGCAGAAGGTGCAGGTTTTCCCGCTGTCCAGTCTGCAGGGGCTGACGCCGTAGGTGATGCTCTCCTTATAAGGCCGCCCTTCCTTGTCATAGCGCTGATGGATGGCATAGTAGCGGCTGTTGAACAGCACCGGCTGGAAAAAAAGGGGCTTGCCCAGCCTTACGATCTCCAGCGGTCCGTGCCAGAAAAGGCCCGGCACCTTGATCATGGTGGGCTTGTCGATGACGATCTTCTCCATATCGTCCGGGTCTTCCCCCATGTAAAACACGATCTCCGCGTCGAAGGAATCAAAAGCGTCCCGCAGGTCGTGGCCCACAAACGCCAGATACTCCTCCTCCCGGTGATAGTGGGGCTCGTCGTCGATGACGCCGGGCTTCAGGTAGGCCCGATAGGGCAGGGTCACCTGACTGCCGGGCACGGAGTTTTCCCCCCGGAAATAGGCCTGCACCGGGGGCAGCATCCCGTCCGAATGGGTCTCCTCCTTGGGAAAGCGGAAAAACAGCCAGTCATATTGTCCCATGATGGATCGCTTCCTTTCTGTCGAAAATCGTATCAAATCCTGCCGATGTTGATGGCGATATCGTGGGCCTGGGCGGTGGCGTTGGCGATGTTCTTCGGCCCCAGGCAGTCCCCGATCATATAGAATTCCGGGGCGCAGGTCCGCAGCGCGAGAGCCTCCGCCTGCAGGGGCTTCTGCCCCAGGGCGACGATCACCTTGTCCGCCGGATAGAAGACCTCCCTGCCCTCTTTGTCCCGGCAGCGGACGCCCTCCGGGGTGATCGCTTCGGCGCGGGTGCCGAAGTGCATGGGGATCGCCCGGTGGGCGATCTCCACCCGGAGAGCCGAAGCGTGGATGATGTTCCCTCCGTCGCTGATCTCATCCAGCATTTCCACGACTTCCGCCTGCCTGCCCAGCATGTTCAGGTAGATCGCCAGCTCCACCCCCACCAGGCCGCCGCCCAGGATGAGGGACTTCTCCCCTGCCCTGGCCGGATCCTGATAGACCGCCTCCGCCAGGACCACGTTGGGGCCATCGATGCCGGGGATCGCGGGAACGGCGGGACGGGCGCCGAAAGCGGCGATGATGACGTCCGGCGCGAGGGATTCCGCCAGGGCCGCCGTGACGGGGGTGTTCAGCCGGATATCCACCCCGGCCTTTTCCAGGGCCAGGGCCTGACGGCGGAGGTAGACTCCCAGCTTCTGCTTGAAGGGCACCGCCTCCTCGCAGCGGATGGCGCCCCCCAGGACGCCGGAAGCCTCGCAGAGGATCACGGAATGCCCATACTGCGCGGCGGTGAGGGCGGCTTCCATGCCGCCGATGCCGCCCCCGGCCACCAGCACCTTTTTCCGCGGCCCCCGCTGGTTCATGGCGTGGATGGTCTCGTGCTCATGGCCGCTTTCCGGGTTCACGGCGCAGTATTTCACCCCGTGGAGCTGCTGATTGGAAAAGCAGTGGAGACAGCGGAGGCAGGGCCGCACCTCCTCCGGCTTGCCCCGCCGCAGCTTGTTGGGCAGGTCCGGATCGGCGATGAGGCTGCGGGCCATTTCCAGGATATCGGCTTTGCCGGAGGCGACGATCTCCTCCATCTGCTCCGGTTCCCCCAGGGCCCCCACGGCAGCCACGGGCACGCCCACGGCCTTCTTCACCGCCTCGGCGTATTTCACGTTGCAGCCGTCGGGCTGGAACATGCTGGGATGGGTGACGGTCATGACCTCCTCCACCTCATGGTTGCCCACGCTGGCATGGATCAGGTCCACAAAGGGCTCCAGCTGCTTCGCAATGGCCACGCCCTCGTCGATGTCGTAGCCCCCGGCGTAGCACTCGCTGGCGCTGATGCGCACCTCGATGGGGAAGCCGGGACCCACCGCTTTCCGCACCGCCTGGCACACCGCGATGGGGTAGCGGCAGCGGTTCTCCAGGCTGCCGCCCCACTTGTCCTTCCGGGTGTTCAGCGTGGGGGATAAAAACTGATGCAGCCCCCAGCCGTGGCCCATATGGATCATGATCATGCCGAAGCCGCAGCTTTTGGCCGTGGCCGCGGCCTCCGCGAATTTGGCGACGGTCTCCTCGATCATGCTCTCCGGCATCTCCCGGATCAGCCGCCCGCTGAGCTCCATCTCCACGGGGCCATAGGCCTCCCCCTGGGATTTGCCGCCGAACATGGCGAGGGTGCGGTTACTGTACATCCCCGCGTGGGTCAGCTCCGCCGTGGGTACGGCCCCGTAGCGGGAGATGGCGAAGGCCAGCTTTCCCAGGGGGATCCTGCAGGAGGGATTGTCGATGCAGATCTGATTGGGACTTCCCCGCCCGTAGGCGGTGTCCACGATCAGTTCCCCGGTGGCGACGGAGGCGCAGCCTCCCATGGCCTTGCGGCGGTAATACTGCAGCGCCTCCTCCGGGTAGATGCTGTCATAGGTCATGTTGCGGTAACCCGTGGGGGCGGCGAACAGGCGGTTGAGAAACAGCTGCTTTCCCAGGGTGATGGGCTCAAAAAGATGGGGGTAGCGCATCTGGCTCATGGTCATTCCTCCCCGGATATGTTTTTTTGTTTATACTATACTACGAACGAGGCCTGCTGCAAATAGGTTTTTCCCCACAGAAGCAAAAAACCGGGGACCACGGAAAACCGTGGCCCCCGGCGGGCGATGCAAATCGACACTTTATTTGCTGTAGTTGATGCGGGATTCCTTGTAGAGCTCCTCCCGGAAAGCGGGGGTCAGCCAGTGGGCGGCGTAGAAATTATAGAAGCTGGGCTTCCCATGCACGCAGACCCGGTCAGCATACTCCCGGGCGATGCGCCGCTGTTCTTCCTCAGGCAGCTTGGCGAAGGCCGCGCCCTGTTCGTCGGTGGTGGGCAGCTTCATGATCTCCTCGGGAATGTTCTGGGGGAAGGTGGCGATGAGGATCTTGTCGCCGAAATCGTCATAGATCTTGTAGCTGTCGTTCATCAGCTGGGGCGCCCAGGCATCCCAGCCGGCCTTGATGTAGTTGGGGACCTGCTTATAGTTGTTGCCGCAGGAATGGAGCTCGCAGAAGATGCCGTTGGCATGGAGGAAATCGGTCAGCCGGCGCATGTAGGGCACGATCATCTCTTCGGCGATGGCGGGAGAGAAGAAGGTCTCCTTCTGGCTGCCCCAGTCGTCATGGAAGAAGACGGCGTTCACATCGGGGAAGTACTTGATGACATGCTTGAAAAGATCGATGTAGAAGTCCGTCAGCTTATCGAAGAACGCATGGACCTCCGGCTGGGAATCCTCGTCGAAAAGGGCCATGATGGCGCCCTCGAATTCCATGAAGGCGATCAGCCGCTCATAGAAGCCGGTCTGGAACCACATCTGATTGAAGTTCTCCTTCTTGAGGAAGGTCCCATTGTTGATCTTGGCGGAGCCTTCCCAATCCCAGGAATCCAGGTCGGGCCAGACGATCTTCTCCCGCCACTCGGAGATATCCTCCATGTAGGGGTTGCCGGGACGCACCATGCTGCCGCCGACGGTCTTGATGTATTCCCACTCCACGCCGAACATGTCGGGGCCGCCGCCCTGCTCATTGGCGTTGAAGGGCTTGGCCTCGAACACGAAGCCGCGGGCCACGTTGTCGGGGATCACGCTGGGGGTAAAGATCTGGGCGTCCGTCGCCTGATACATCTGCCACCAGGGCTCCCGGCTGAAGGTAGCCACGCCGTGGTCGTGCTTGTTGAGGGGATAGTTGAGGGTCTTCGTTTTCATGCCCATGAAGCCGATGGACTCTTTGTATTCCAGCTCCTTGGGATCCAGTTTAGGCACCATGTGGATTTCCTCTCTTTCCTAAGATGTGTATGTTCCCCCTGGCCGGGGTCTGATAATTCCTCTGTTTTATTGTAGCATAACCGCGGGGAAAATGCGAGAAGATTTGCTTTTTTGTCGCAGGTAACAAATCGATTGTTCTGCGTCCGGGTTCCCTTGTGCAGGTTGGTCAGCGGTCGATAACCCGGCGGATGTCCTCTTCCCGCCCCAGCACCATGAGGTGCTCCGTTTCGTTGAATACGTGGTCCACCGGCGGCAGGGGCCGCATGTTGTCGCCGTTTTTGATGGCAAGGATGCTGAGATTGCAGCTGCGGCGGATATCCAGCTTGACGATGGTCTTCCCCACCCACTTTTTTGGCACGGTGATCTCATAGATGCCGTAGTCGGCGGTGAGGGGCATGCAGTCGAAGATGCTGTCGGAGCTTTCGGCGATGCTCAGGCGCTTGGCCGCGTCCTTCTCCGGATAGATCACCTCGTCTGCTCCGATGCGCAGGAGGAATTTCGCCTGTATCTCCTCGTCGGCCTTGCTGAATACTTTTTTGGCCCCCAGTTCCTTCAGAAGGCTGGTGATCTCCAGACTGTACTGGAAATTGCGGCCCACGCTGACGAAGCAGGCGTCAAAGCTGGGGATATCGAAGGAACGCAGGGTCTCGATATTGGCGCAGTCGGCGATCTTGGCGCTGGTGACCACGTTCACCAGGTCCTCCAGGGGCTTGGGGTTGCGGTCCACGACCATGACCTCGCACTTCTGTTTGCTCAGCTCCCGGCAGAGGTGGTGGCCGAAGGTGCCCGCGCCGATGACAAGAAAGCTCTTCATGCTATGTAACTCCTTTCTTCCGGCTGCGCCGTCCGGTTCAGCCGACGGTGATCTCCTCCGCGGGGTACTCCACCGGAGGCGCGCTGCGCTTCTCCAGAAGCGCCACGGCGAAGGAAACGCTGCCCACCCTTCCCAGGAACATGAGCAGAGCGACGATGACGGCGGAGGGCGCGCAGAGGGATTGGGTGATGCCGGCGGTCATGCCCACGGTGCCGATGGCGGACACCGTTTCAAACACGGCGTCCACCGGGTCCAGGGGCTGGATGGCGCAGAGGAGGATGGCCGCCGCCAGGGCGATGCCGATGTTGAAAAACAACACGCTGCAGCTCTTGCGGAAGGTATCGGCGGAAATACTGCGGCCGAATACCGTGGGCTTCTCCCGCCCGCGGAAGCTGGCAAAGGTGAACAGGGCGATCACCGCCAGGGTGGTGGTCTTCACGCCGCCGGCGGTGGAGCCGGGGCTGCCCCCCACCACCATGAGGAAGATGGTCAGCAGCTTGCCCGCGCCGGACATCGCCCCGACGTCCACGGTGTTGAATCCGGCGGTGCGGGCCGTGACGGAGGCAAACAGGGCCGTCCAGAACCTCCCGCCGAAGGTCAGGCCTTCGCCGGTGGCGCTGCGCTCAAAGAGGAAGAACAGCGCGGCTCCCCCAAAGGTGAGGATGGCGGATACGATCATGACCAGCTTGGTATGCAGGCGCCAGCGCTTCACCTTCCAGCGGCAGCGGATCAGATCGTCCCACACCAGGAAGCCCAGACCGCCCACCTGGATCAGCGCTATCAGGGTGAGATTCACGATGGCGTCGTCATAGAAGGGCGTCAGGGAGCAGCCGGGGCTGAGGACCCCCATGAGGTCGAAGCCTGCATTGCAGAAGGCGCTGACGGAGTGGAAGACCGCGTACCACAGCCCACGTCCGAAGCCGAAGCGGGGAGCGAAGCGGATCAGCAGCAGCAGCGCGCCGGCCCCTTCAAAGGCGGCGGTGAGAATGACGATTTCCCAGGCCAGACGCATGATGCCCCCCACCTGGGTGGTGTTGATGCTTTCCACCATTACTTCCCTGCCCCGAAGACCCATGCGCTTCTGGAACACATGGTAGAGGAAGGTAGCCACGGTCATGAAGCCCAGGCCGCCCACCTGAATGAGCAGCAGGATGACCCCGTGGCCGAAGCCGGACCAGCCCGTGGCCGTGTCCCGCAGCACGAGACCGGTGACGCAGGAGGAGGAGACGGCGGTGAACAGCGCCGTCAGGAAGGGGGCCGAATGCCCGTCCGCCGAGGCGACGGGCAGACTGAGGAGCAGGATGCCCAGCAGCACGATGCCGAGATATCCCGCGACGATGATCTGGACATGGGTCAGCCTCAGCTTCATCCCTTCTCCTTCCCGTCCGAAGCCTTATCGGACCGAATCGCTTTCGTGAATTAATTGATTATAGCATATTTTCATGATATTGCAACTCGGCTTTTTCCCAAAGCGGAAATTCCGATTGCAGAACCGCCGGTCAGGGGGTATAATACCATGTTAAATTACAGGAGGGAGGAAGCCGCTTGGAATACCGCATCGAACACGACGCTCTGGGGGAGGTCAAGGTCCCGGCGGAGCGGAGCTGGGGGGCCCAGACCCAGCGGAGCATCCAGAATTTTCCCATCGGCGTGGGAAGGGAGACGATGCCGCCGGAGATCATCCGGGCCTTCGGTCTTCTGAAAAAAGCCGCCGCCCGGGCAAACCGCGCCCTTCTGCCCGAAAAGATGACGGAGGAAAAGCTCCGGGCGATTTCCGCCGTCTGCGACGAGATCATCGCCGGGGCCATCCCGGAGGAATTCCCCCTGGTGGTCTGGCAGACCGGCAGCGGCACCCAGACGAACATGAACGTGAACGAGGTCATCGCCCACCGGGGCAACCGGGCAGCGGGGAAAGCGCTGCTGCACCCCAACGACGACGTCAACCTCTCCCAGTCCTCCAACGACACCTTCCCCACCGCCATGCATATCGCCGCCGTCCTCCTGCTGACGGAAACGCTGCTGCCCGCCCTGGAAGGGCTGATCGCCGCGCTGTGGCGGCTGGAAGCGGAAAACGCGGACGCGATCAAATGCGGGCGCACCCACCTGATGGACGCCACCCCCCTCAGCTTCGCCCAGGAGATTTCCGGCTGGCGCGCCAGCCTGGAGACCGACGGGGAACTGATCCGCCGGAGCATGACGCCTCTCATGGACCTGGCCCTGGGGGGCACCGCCGTGGGCACGGGGCTGAACGCCCCCAGGGGCTTCGGAGCGGAAGCCGCCGCCCGGCTGGCGGAATTGACGGGTCTCCCCTTCCGCTCAGCGGACAACAAGTTCCACGCCCTCAGCAGCCGGGACGAGCTGGTCTTCTCCCACGGAGCGCTGAAAGCACTGGCGGCCGACCTGATGAAGATGGCCAACGACATCCGCTGGCTGGCCTCCGGCCCCCGCCTGGGCCTGGGAGAAATCTTCATCCCGGAGAACGAGCCCGGCTCCTCCATCATGCCCGGCAAGGTGAACCCCACCCAGTGCGAGGCGGTGACCATGGTGGCGGTGCAGGTCATGGGGAACGACGCCGCCGTGGGCTTTGCCGCCTCCCAGGGAAACTTCCAGCTGAATGTGTTCCTGCCGGTGCTCATATATAACTGGCTCCAGTCCGCCCGGCTCCTGGGGGAGGTCATGGCCTCCTTCGACAGGCGCTGCGTCTCCGGCATCCGCGCCAATCGGGAGAAGATGAAGGAGAATCTGAACGCCTCCCTCATGCTGGTGACGGCACTCAGCCCCCGCATCGGCTATGAGAACGCGGCCAAAACCGCCCAGAAAGCCCACCGGGAGGGACTGACCCTGCGGGAAGCCTGCCTGGCCCTGGGTTACCTGACGGGGGAAGAATTTGACGCACTGTTCCACCCGGAACAAATGATATAAGGATCGGTGAACGACGATGGATTACATGAAAGAATCCCTCAAGCTGCATTACGAGTTGAAAGGCAAGATCGAAGTGACGGCCAGGGCCCCGGTCAGCGACCGGCAGAGCCTGAGCCTGGCCTACACCCCCGGCGTGGCCCAGCCCTGTCTGGAAATTCAGAAGGACGTCTCCAAAAGCTATGAGCTGACCCGCCGCTGGAATACCGTGGCCGTGGTAACCGACGGCACCGCCGTGCTGGGCCTGGGGGATATCGGGCCCGAAGCCGGGATGCCCGTCATGGAGGGCAAATGCGTGCTCTTCAAAGCCTTCGGCGGCGTGGACGCCATCCCCCTGTGCATCCGCTCCAAGGATGTGGACGAGATCGTGCGGACCGTGTCCCTTCTGGCCGGTTCCTTCGGCGGCGTGAACCTGGAGGATATCTCCGCCCCCCGCTGCTTCGAGATCGAGCGGCGGCTGAAGGAATGCTGCGACATCCCCATCTTCCACGATGATCAGCACGGCACCGCCGTCATCACCCTGGCAGGACTCACCAACGCCCTGAAGGTGGTGAACAAGGAGCTCGGCAGGGTACGCATCGTCATCAGCGGCGCCGGCGCCGCCGCCATGGCCATCGCCCGGCTGCTCCTCTCCGCCGGAGCGAAGGACGTCGTCCTCTGCGACCGCCGGGGCGCGATCTATACCGGGCGGGCCGAGGGCATGAACGCAGCCAAGGAGGAGCTCGCCGCCATCACCAACCCCGACGGCTGCAGGGGCAGTCTGGCGGACGCCCTCAGGGGCGCGGACGTTTTCATCGGCGTGTCCGCCCCCGGCCTGGTGACGCCGGAAATGGTACGCAGCATGGCCCCCGGCGCGGTGGTTTTCGCCTGCGCCAATCCCACTCCGGAGATCTTCCCCGCCGACGCCAGGGCCGCCGGGGCCGCCGTGGCGGCCTCCGGCCGCAGCGATTTCCCCAACCAGATCAACAACGTCCTTGCCTTCCCCGGCATTTTCCGGGGCGCGCTGGACGCGCGGGCCAGCGACATCAACGAGGAGATGAAGCTGGCGGCGGCCAGGGCTCTGGCGGAGCTCATCTCCCCGGAGGAGCTCAATGCGGAGAACATCATCCCCGCCGCCTTCGACCCCCGGGTCTGCCCCGCGGTGGCCGAAGCCGTGGCGGCAGCGGCCAGGACCAGCGGCGTTGCGCGCATCTGACAATTTTTATTCATAATAATCCGAATTTTTATTCAATTATCCCTTGACATTGGGGGAAATCCGGCTTACAATAGCGCATATCCTGAAAATCGGGCGGGCCATCCGCCGTTACCTTAGGAGGTACAGTCATGAATAAGGAAGGAATCAAGAAGATCGTTCTCGCCTATTCCGGCGGCTTGGATACGTCCATCATCATCCCCTGGCTCAAGGAAAACTACAATGATCCGGAGATCATCGCCGTTTCCGGCAATGTGGGCCAGGCCGACGAGCTGGAGGGGCTGGAGGAAAAGGCCCTGAAGACCGGGGCCAGCAAGCTCATCATCGCCGACCTCGTGGATGAGATGGTGGACGAGGTGATCATCCCCGCCCTGAAGATGGGCGCCAGCTACGAGGGATATCTGCTGGGCACCGCCTTTGCCCGCCCCATCATCGGCCGGAAGCTGGCCCAGATCGCCCTGGAGGAAGGCGCCGACGCGGTGTGCCACGGGGCCACCGGCAAGGGCAACGACCAGGTGCGCTTCGAGCTGGCGATCAAGCGCTTCGCCCCCGATATGAAGATCATCGCCCCCTGGCGGGAGTGGGACATCAAGTCCCGGGAGGAGGAGATCGACTACGCCGAGGCCCACAACGTGCCCCTGAAGATCTCCAGGGAGACCAACTACTCCAAGGACAAGAACCTGTGGCACCTGAGCCACGAGGGCCTGGACCTGGAGGACCCCGCCAACGAGCCGGATTACGACAAGCCCGGTTTCCTGGAAATGAGCGTGTCCCCCTTCCAGGCTCCCGACACGCCGACGTATGTGACCATCGATTTTGAAGCCGGCGTCCCCGTGGCCTTCAACGGGGAAAAGATGAAAGCCAGCAAGATCATCGAAAAGCTTAATGAGGCGGGCGGGGCTAACGGCATCGGCCTGCTGGACATCGTGGAAAACCGGCTGGTGGGCATGAAGGACCGGGGCGTCTACGAGACGCCGGGCGGTACCATCCTCTATGCCGCCCACCGGCAGCTGGAAATGCTCACCGTGGACAAGGATACCCTGCACGAAAAGCAGAAGCTGGCGGTGGATTTCGCCGACCTCATCTACAACGGCAAGTGGTTCAGCCCTCTGCGGGAGGCCCTGCAGGCTTTCGCCGACGAAGCCGACAAATATGTCACCGGCAGCGTGAAGCTGAAGCTTTACAAGGGCAACATCATCCCCGCCGGCACCACTTCCCCCTACTCTCTCTATTCCGAGAACCTGGTGACCTTCGGCGAGAGCGACTACGACCAGGCCCAGGCGGCCGGCTTTATCAACCTCTGGGGCCTGCCCACCAAGGTGCAGGCGCTGCGGGAACAGGGCAAGCTTTGAGGGCATCGCCGGAGGGTCTGACTGCGCAATCCGCGCACCAGGACCCTCCGGCGAAGCCCCTGATTCTATTTTAATTATTTATAACTCCCGGGAGGAGTAAAGATGGCAAAGCTTTGGGCCGGAAGGACCTCCGGCGAAGTGAATGCGGCGGCGGACGATTTCAATTCCTCCATCCGCTTTGACAGCCGGATGTTCCGGCAGGACATCACGGGCAGCATGGCCCACGCCGCCATGCTGGGAGCCAGGGGCATCATCACCCCGGCGGAGGCGGACGCCCTGATCGCCGGGCTGCAGGGCATACTGGATGACCTGGAGGCCGGCAGGCTGACCGTCGACCCCGCCGCGGAGGACATCCACATGTTCGTGGAGCAGGTGCTGACGGAGCGGCTGGGGGACGTGGGCAAGAAGCTCCACACCGCCCGCAGCCGCAACGACCAGGTGGCCCTGGACCTCCGGATGTACCTCCGGGGAGAGATCGACGAAATCAGCGCAAGCCTGAAGGCCCTGGCCGCCGTGCTGACGAAGCAGGCGGAGGCGAACATCGACGTCATCATGCCCGGCTACACCCACCTGCAGCGGGCCCAGCCCATCCTTTTCAGTCACCACATGATGGCCTATGCCATGATGCTCCTGCGGGACATGGACCGGCTGGCGGACTGCCGGAAGCGCATGAACCTCTCCCCCATCGGGGCCTGCGCCCTGGCGGGAACCAGCTATGACACGGACCGGCGCATGGAGGCGCGGGAGCTGGGCTTCGACGGCGTCGTCCGCAACAGCCTGGACGCCGTGGCGGATCGGGATTTCTGCCTGGAGCTCATGAGCGCCTTCAGCATCCTGATGATGCACCTGAGCCGCCTTTCCGAGGAGCTGATCCTCTGGAGCAGCTGGGAATTCCGCTTCATCGCCCTTTCCGACGATTTCACCACCGGTTCTTCCATCATGCCCCAGAAGAAGAACCCGGACATGGCGGAGCTGGTGCGGGGCAAGACGGGCCGGGTCTACGGTGACCTGATGGCCCTGCTGACCGCCATGAAGGGCCTGCCCCTGGCCTACAACAAGGATATGCAGGAGGACAAGGAGGCTGTCTTCGACGCCTGCGACACGGTGAAGGCCTGCCTGGGTATCTGCATCCCCATGCTGGACGGCATGACCGTGCTGGGGGAGAATACCCGCCGGGCCGCCCAGACCGGCTTCATCAACGCCACCGACCTGGCGGACTACCTGGTGGGCAAGGGGCTTCCCTTCCGCACCGCCTACAAGATTTCCGGAGAGCTGGTGGCAGAGTGCATCCGCCGTGGCTGCGTGCTGGAGGAGCTGCCTATGGAAGCCTATCGGGCGCATTCCGAGCTCATCGGCGAAGACGTCTACGCAGCCATCGACCTCGTTAGCTGCGTGGAAAAGCGGACCTCGGAGGGGGGCACCTGCCGCGCCTCCGTGGAAAGCCAGATCGCCTATGTGAAGGAGGTGCTGAACGCATGACGAAGGTATTCATCGACGGCAGCGCCGGGACCACCGGCCTGCGCATCCGCCAGCGGCTGGAGGGGCGGAAGGAGCTCACCCTCCTCACCCTGCCGGAGGAACTGCGAAAGGACCCGGCGGCAAGGAAAGAAGCCATGAACGGCGCGGACGTCGTTTTCCTCTGCCTGCCGGACGCGGCGGCGATCGAGGCCGTCGCCCTGGCGGAAAACCCCGACGTCTGCGTCATCGACACCTCCACCGCCCACCGCACTTCCCCCGGCTGGGTCTACGGCTTCCCGGAGCTCGTCGGCGCGGAGAAGATCGCCGAAGCCCGGTACATCGCCAACCCCGGCTGTCACGCCAGCGGCTTCATCGCCCTCATCCGGCCCCTGACCGAGGCCGGTCTGCTGGCAAAGGACGCTCCCCTCAGCTGTTTTTCCCTCACGGGCTACAGCGGCGGCGGCAAAAGCATGATCGCCCAATATGAATCGCCGGAGCGGGACAGCCTGCTGGATGCGCCCCGGCAGTACGCCCTGGGGCAGCAGCACAAGCACTTAAAGGAAATGACCGTTCTCTGCTCCCTGACAAGGGCCCCCGTCTTCTGCCCCATCGTGGCGGACTATTACAGCGGCATGGAAGTCACGGTGCCCGTCTTCGCGGATATGCTCCGGGGCAGCGCGGAGGACGTGAAGGAAGCCTATCGGGCGGCCTACACGGGAAAGCTCGTGCACTTCAACGAAACGCCGGACGAAGGAGGCTTCCTCTCCGCCAATGCCTACGCGGGCTTCGACGATATGGAGATCAGCGTGACCGGCAGCGAGGAGCGCATCCTTCTCACCGCCCGCTTCGACAATCTGGGCAAGGGCGCTTCCGGCGCCGCCATTCAGAACATGAATATCCGGCTGGGTCTGGAGGAAACCACAGGTCTCAGTCTTTCCGAAAGGATGAATTAGAATGAAACTGATATCCGGCGGCGTCTGCGCCGCGAAGGGCTTCACCGCGGGGGGCATCCACTGCGGCATCCGGAAAAACCACACGAAGAAGGACCTGGCCCTGATCCGCTGCGAGGTGAGCGCTTCCGCCGCGGCGGTCTATACCACGAACCTGGTAAAGGGTGCCCCCCTCACCGTGACAAAGGCGCACCTGGCTAACGGCAGAGCGAAGGCCGTCATCTGCAACAGCGGCAACGCCAACACCTGCAACGCCGACGGCGTCGAGATCGCGGAAAAGATGTGTGCCGCGGCTGCCGGAGCCCTGGGCGTCGCTCCGGAGGATGTGATCGTGGCCTCCACCGGCGTCATCGGCCAGAGCCTGGACCTGACGCCCATCGCCGCGGCACTGCCCGCGCTGGCGGCTTCTCTCTCGGCGGAGGGGAATGACGACGCCGCGGCCGCCATCATGACCACGGACACCGTGGACAAGCAGGCGGCGGTGGAATTCACCCTGGGGGGCAAGACCTGCCGCCTGGGGGGCATGGCCAAGGGCAGCGGCATGATCCACCCCAACATGGCCACCATGCTGGTCTTCATCACCACCGACGCCGCCATCAGCCCGGAAATGCTGCAGAAGGCCCTGAGCAGCGACGTGACGGAGACCTTCAACATGGTCAGCGTGGACGGGGACACCTCCACCAACGACATGGTGACCGTGATGGCCAGCGGCCTTGCGGGCAACGAGGAGATCACCGCCGAGGGACCGGATTTCGCCCGGTTCATGAAGGCCCTGAACACCGTGACCATGCAGCTCTGCCGCATGATCGCCGGGGACGGGGAAGGCGCCACGAAACTGCTGGAATGCGCCGTGACCGGCGCGCCCAGCCGGGAGATCGCCCGGACGACGGCCAAGAGCGTCATCTGCTCCAGCCTGGTGAAGGCGGCCATGTTCGGCGCGGACGCCAACTGGGGGCGCATCCTCTGCGCCATCGGTTATTCCGGCGCGGCGGTGGACGTGACGAAGATCGACGTCTCCTTCCGCTCTCCCAGGGGGGAGATCGCCGTGTGCAAAAACGGCGCGGGCATCCCCTTCTCCGAGGAAAAGGCCAAGGAGATCCTGCTGGAAAAGGAGATCGACATTCTGGTCGCCCTCAACGACGGGGCGGAAACCGCCGCCGCCTGGGGCTGCGACCTGACCTACGACTATGTGAAGATCAACGGCGATTATCGGACGTGAGGTGCGGGATATGAATACGGCGCTCAGCAATCACGAGCGGGCGGAGGTGCTGGTGCAGGCTCTGCCCTACATCCAGAAATACGTGGGAAAGACCGTCGTCGTCAAATACGGCGGCAACGCCATGACCAGCGAGGTCCTGAAGCAGCAGGTCATGGAGGATATCTGCCTGCTGCGGCTGGTGGGCGTCCGGGTGGTGCTGGTCCACGGGGGCGGCCCGGAGATCAATGACATGATGGCCCGCGTGGGCAAGGAAGCGGTGTTCGTGGACGGGCTCCGGGTCACGGACCGGGAGACCATGGACATCGTGCAGATGGTGCTGGCGGGCAAGGTGAACAAGACGCTGGTGAACCTGCTGGAGAAGCAGGGAGGCAAGGCCATGGGCCTCAGCGGCATGGACGGGCGGCTCATCGAGGCGAAGATGCGGGACGAGCGCCTGGGCTTTGTGGGGGCCATCACGAAGATCAACATCGAACCCGTCACGGACCTGCTGGACCACGGTTACATCCCCGTGGTGTCCACCATCGGCTGCGACCGGGACGGCAACACCTACAACATCAACGGCGACACCGCCGCGGCCCACATCGCCGGGGCCCTGAATGCCCAGAGCCTCATCATGATGACGGACGTGGCGGGCATCCTGCGGGATAAGGACGACCCCGCGACCCTCATTCGGGAGCTGAACGTGGAGGAAGCGCTGGGTCTGTTCCGGGACGGCGTCATCGCCGGGGGCATGATCCCCAAGGTGGACTGCTGCATCGAGGCCATCAACATGGGCGTGGAGAAGGTCATCATCATGGATGGGCGCATCCCCCACGCCATCCTCATGGAACTGCTGACCGACGAAGGCGCCGGCACCATGGTGAAAGGAGTGGAAGAACATGTCTGAGCTCATGAACATCGACAAGACCTATATCGCCAACACCTACGCCCGCTTCCCGGTGGAGATCGTTTCCGGGAAGGGCTCTCTGCTCTACTCCCCGGAGGGGAAGCGCTACATCGACATGGGCTCCGGCATCGGGGTCACCGCCTTCGGCACCGGAGACGACGCCTGGAAGGAGGCGGTCGTCGCCCAGCTGGGAAAGGTGCAGCACACCTCCAACCTCTATTACACCGAGCCCTGCGCCATGCTGGCGAAGCTGCTGTGCGAACGCACGGGCATGAAGAAGGTCTTCTTCGGCAATTCCGGCGCAGAGGCCAACGAATGCGCCATCAAAGCCGCACGGAAATACGCTTCCGAGAAGAAGGGGCCGGAATACCATACCATCGTCACCCTCAAAAACAGCTTCCACGGCCGGACCCTCACCACTCTGGCCGCCACGGGGCAGGAGCACTACCACGAGCTGTTCCAGCCGCTGACCCCCGGCTTTGCCTACGCTGACGCGGACGATCCCGAGGGCCTTCGGAAGCTGGCGCTGGAGGTCAAGGCCGCCGCCGTCATGGTGGAGTGCATCCAGGGCGAGGGCGGCGTCCGGGTCATCGACGGAGATTTCCTCCGGAAAACCGCGGAATTCTGCCGGGAGCAGGATATCCTCCTGATCGTGGACGAGGTGCAGACCGGCAACGGCCGCACCGGTCAGCTCTATTCCTATATGAATTTCGGCATCGCGCCGGATATCGTCTCCACCGCCAAGGGCCTGGGGGGCGGCCTGCCCCTGGGGGCCTGCCTGCTGGGGGAAAAGGTGCAGGATGTGTTCCATCCCGGCGACCACGGCTCCACCTTCGGGGGCAACCCCGTCTGCTGCGCCGGGGCTCTCAGCGTGATGCAGCGGCTGGACGACGCCTTTTTGGCGGAGGTCCGGGCAAAGGGGGACTTCATCCGCTCCGCCCTCGTCGGCGCGCCGGGTGTGGAATATGTGAGCGGTCTCGGGCTCATGGTGGGCGTGAAGACCATCAAGAGCGCCGCCGAGGTGGTGGCGAAGTGCAATGAAAAGGGCGTCCTGTGCCTCACGGCCAAGGATAAGGTGCGGCTGCTGCCCGCCCTGAATATTCCCATGGAGCTGCTGGAAGAAGCTGTCGCCGTCCTGAAGGACGTCTGCGGGGAGGATTGAAAATGGAACATATGCACGGAAGGAGCTTTCTCAAGCTGCTGGACTTCTCCCCGGCCGAGATCGCCGGGCTGCTGGACCTGGCCGCGGACCTGAAAGCAAAGAAAAAAGCCGGCGTGCCTCACCGCCTCTATGAGGGCAAAAACATCGCCCTCATCTTTGAAAAAACCTCCACCCGCACCCGCTGCGCCTTTGAAGTCGCGGCTGCGGACCTGGGGATGCACGCCGTCTATCTGGACCCCAAGAGCAGCCAGATGGGCAAGAAGGAATCCATTGCCGACACGGCGCGGGTCCTGGGGCGGATGTTCGACGGCATCGAATATCGGGGCTATGGTCAGGAGATCGTGGAGACCCTGGCGGAATTTGCCGGGGTGCCGGTGTGGAACGGGCTGACCAACGAATTCCATCCCACCCAGATTCTGGCGGATTTTCTCACCATCCGGGAGCATTTCGGCTCCCTCAAGGGGCGGAAGCTGGTCTATCTGGGGGACGCCCGCTACAACATGGGCAACTCGCTCATGGTGGGCTGCGCCAAGATGGGCCTGGAATTCACCGCCTGCGCCCCCGCCGCCTATTTCCCCGACCCGGCGCTGGTGAACACCTGCCGCCTTATCGCAGACTATACGGGGGCTTCCCTCCGCTTTGAGACGGACCCCGTCTCCGCCGTGAAGGGGGCGGACGTACTCTACACCGACGTGTGGGTCTCCATGGGCGAGCCGGAGGAGGTCTGGGAGGAGCGCATCCGGGATCTGAGCCCCTATCGGGTCACCAAAGCGCTCATGGACGAGGCGGGCAGCCAGTGCCGCTTCCTCCACTGTCTCCCCTCCTTCCACGATCTGGACACGGAGATCGGCAACGAGATTTTTGAAAAATACGGCATCCCCTGCATGGAGGTGACGGACGAGGTCTTCAACGGCCCGCAGTCCATCGTCTTCGACGAGGCGGAAAACCGGATGCACACCATCAAGGCCGTCATGGCGGCAACGCTGCGTCCTTAAGGCAACACCGCACAATTCTGGTGCGCAGATTGCGCAGTCAGAATTTTCGTCAGATTGTCTGAAAATCGCGGGGAATACTTCCTGTATTGGCCAAGATTTTCGGGCAATATGACGGAACATGATGCAAGCAAGATGTGTACCGAGAATTGTGCGGTGTTGCCTTAATCGCCGGAATGACGGACATTCGCGCAAGCGCAAACGCCCGAAAGATTCCGGCGAAACGTCCTTTCCGAATCACGACCGCTGTGCCGGGTCGTGATTTGGGGAGGAGGAGCAGCGAAATGATCGAGCCTTGACCAACCGGGTCGAGGCGAGGGATATGGAGCTTGCGACGACGAGCGAGGCCCAATGCGAGGCATTTTGGGAGGAATACTTATGCCCAAAGACGAAAGCATACGAAAAGTCCTGGTGATCGGCTCCGGTCCCATCGTGATCGGGCAGGCCGCCGAATTCGACTATGCGGGCACCCAGGCCTGCCGGGTGCTGCGGCAGGAGGGGATCAACACCGTGCTGGTCAACTCCAACCCCGCCACCATCATGACCGACAAGGCCATGGCAGACGAAATCTACCTGGAGCCCCTGAACGAGGAGACCCTTCGCCGCATTCTGGAAAAGGAGCGGCCGGACGGGCTGCTGTCCGGTCTGGGGGGGCAGATGGGTCTCACCCTGGCGATGCAGCTCAAGCGGGACGGGGTGCTGGACGAATTGGGCGTCCGGCTCCTGGGCACCGACATCGACGGCATCGACAAGGCGGAGGACCGGGAGCTGTTCCGGGATACCATGCGCGCCATCGGCCAGCCGGTGGTGCCCTCCGACATCGCCAACGATCTGGAGGGCGCTCTGCGCGTCGCTTCGGAGATCGGCTACCCCGTCATCGTCCGCCCCGCCTTCACTCTGGGGGGCACCGGCGGCGGCATCGCCGAAAATGAGGAGGAGCTGCGCATCATCGCCCGCTCCGGCCTGGACCTCTCCCCCATCACCCAGATCCTGGTGGAGAAATGCATCTCCGGCTGGAAGGAGATCGAATTCGAGACCATGCGGGACTGCGAGGGCAACGCCGTCAGCGTTTGCAGCATGGAGAACGTGGACCCCGTGGGCATCCACACCGGGGACAGCATCGTGGCAGCCCCGGCCCTGACCCTGACCCAGCGGGAATTCGACATGCTGCGCCAGGCCGCCCTGGACATCGTGGCGGCCATCGGCATCATCGGCGGCTGCAACTGCCAGTTCGCCCTGAAGCCCGACGGCAGTGAATACGCCGTCATTGAAGTCAATCCCCGCGTGTCCCGCTCCAGCGCCCTGGCCAGCAAGGCCACGGGCTATCCCATCGCCAAGATCACCACCAAGATGGCCCTGGGCTACCGCCTCTCGGAGATCAAAAACGAAAAGACCGGCGATTCCCTGCTGGGCTTCGAGCCGGACGTGCACTATATCGTGGTGAAATTCCCCAAATGGCCCTTCGACAAATTCTCCGGCTCCAGCCGGAAGCTGGGCACCCAGATGAAGGCCACGGGCGAAGTCATGTCCATCGCCTCCACCTTCGAGGCCGCCCTGATGAAAGCGGTGCGGGGGGCGGAGATCGGCCTGGACAGCCTGAACGCCGCCCCGCTGGACGGCAGAAGCGTCATCCAGCGCCTGGCGGATCAGGACGACCGGCGCATCTTCACCGTGTTCGAAGCCCTGAAAAGCGGCGTGTCCATCGACGAAATCTACCGCATCACCATGATCGACCCCTATTTCCTGGGCAAGCTGCAAAACCTGGTGGATATGGAGGCGCAGCTGGCTTCCGGTCTCACGCCGGAAATCTACGCCAGGGCAAAGGCGCTGGGCTACCCGGACAGCGCCGTCCGCCGCCTGAGCGGCGCGAAGGAGCTGCCGGAGAGCACCCTGACCTACCGCATCGTGCGGACCTGCGAGGCTGTTTTCGGCACGGACAAGCCCTATTTCTATTCCGAGGCGGGCGGCGCGTGCGAGGCCCGCAGCTTCCCCAGGGACGGGAAGCCAGTGGTGATGGTGCTGGGCTCCGGCCCCATCCGCATCGGCCAGGGCATCGAATTCGACTATTCCTCCGTCCACTGCGTCTGGACCCTGCGGGAAATGGGCTATGACGTGGTGATCGTGAACAACAACCCCGAGACCGTCTCCACGGACTATGATACCTCCGACCGGCTCTATTTCGAGCCTCTTACGCCGGAGGACGTCATGGGCATCATCAAGGTGGAGCAGCCCGTGGGGGTGGTGGTTGCCTTCGGCGGCCAGACGGCCATCAAGCTCACCGCGTTCCTGGATAAGGCGGGCATCCCCATCCTGGGCACCAGCGCCGAGAGCATCGACATTGCCGAGGACCGGGCGCGGTTCGACGCGCTGCTGGAGCAGTTCAGCATCCGGCGGCCCAGCGGTCGGGGCGTGAACACCGTCGAGGAGGCGGTGCAGGCGGGCAGGGACCTGGGCTATCCCGTGCTGCTGCGGCCCAGCTATGTCATCGGCGGCCAGAACATGACCATCTCCCGCACGGAGGCGCACACCCGCCGGTATATGGAGGCCATCCTGGCCGGCGGCGTGGAGAACCCGGTGCTGGTGGACAAATACATGCCCGGCATCGAGCTGGAGGTGGACGTGATCTCCGACGGGAAGGACGTGCTGATCCCCGGCGTCATGGAGCACATCGAGCGGGCGGGCATCCATTCCGGCGACTCCATCGCCGTCTATCCCCCCTACAACCTGTCGGACCGCTTCCTGCAGAAGATCTGCGACTGCTCGGAAAAGCTGGCCCTAGCTCTGGGCACCCGCGGCCTGGTGAACATCCAGTATCTCATCTATGAAAACGAGCTGTATGTCATCGAGGTGAACCCCCGCGCCTCCCGGACGGTGCCCTACATCTCCAAGGTGACCGGCGTGCCCATGGTGGACCTGGCCGCCAGAGTGATGCTGGGGGCGGACCTGGCGGACCTGGGCTGCGGCACGGGCCTGTACCGCACGCCCCCCTACTGCGCGGTGAAAGTGCCGGTCTTCTCCTTTGAAAAGCTGAACGACGCCAACTCCATCCTGGGCCCGGAAATGAAATCCACCGGCGAAGTTCTGGGCATCGGCAAAACGAAGGCGGAGGCCCTTTACAAGGGCCTGACGGCGGCGGGCTTCAAGCTGCCCGCGGACGCCTCCGCCGCAGGGGTGCTGCTGAGCGTGGAGACCGCCGACTATCCGGAGATCACCGGCCTTGCCAAGCGTTTTTATGACCTGGGTATCCGTCTCTACGCCACCGCCGGAACGGCGGAGGCCATCGCCCGCATGGGCATCCCCGTGGAGAGCCTGCCCAACGCCACGGAGAGCGGGGAGATCATGGCCCTCATGGAGAGCGGCCACCTGAGCTATATCGTCTATACCGGCGCGGTGAAGGACGCCACTATGGGGGACTTTATCGCCCTCCACCGGCGGGCGATGCAGCTGGGCATCCCCTGCCTCACCAGCACCGACACGGCCAGCGCTCTGGCGGAGATCATCGAAAGCCGCTTCCGCCCGGACAACACGGAGCTGGTGGACATCAACGCCATGCGGCCCTGGAAGCAGAAGGTGCGCTTCGCCAAGATGCAGTCCTGCGGCAACGACGGCATCTTCATCGAGAACTTCGACGGACGCATCACCTGCCCGGAATCCCTCTGCGTCAGCCTCTGCGCCCCCCACTACGGCATCGGCTCCGACAGCATCGTGCTCATCGAGCGTTCCTACAAGGCCGATGCCCGGATGCGCTCCTTCAACCGGGACGGCAGCGAGGGCAAGATGGCGGGCAACAATATCCGCTGCGTGGCGAAATACCTCTACGACAAGGGCTATGTCCGCAGCGAATATCTCCGCATCGAGACGGAGAGCGGCGTCTATCCCATGCGGCTTTTCCTGCGGGACGGGAAGGTCAGCAGCGTTTCCGTGGACATGGGCAGGGCTTCGCTCCGCCCGGAGGCCATCCCCGCCGCCGTCAAGGCGGAGAAGATGGTGGACTGGCCCCTCACCGTGGGCGGTCAGGAATACGCCGTCACCTGCGTCAGCGTGGGCAACCCCCACTGCGTGGTCTTCTGCGACGGCATTGACGGTCTGGATCTGCCCCGGATCGGACCGGAATTCGAGCACGCCGAAATCTTCCCGGAGCGGATCAACACGGAATTCGTCCGCGTCGTCACCCCCACCACCCTGCGGATGCGGGTCTGGGAGCGGGGCAGCGGGGAGACCCTGGCCTGCGGCACCGGCGCCTGCGCGGCAGTGGTGGCCGCGGCGGAAAAGGGCCTCTGCCCCAAAGGTGCAGACGTGACGGTGAAGGTCCTGGGGGGCGATCTGACGGTGAATTACAAGGACGAGCGCATCCTCCTCACCGGCAGCGCCGTGGAGGTCTTTGAAGGCGAATTTGAATACTGAGTCACCGGCATAAAACGCAAATCGCCGCCCCCGCAAAAGGGCAAGCGATCCGATCCAAGAGAAGCAGGGGCTGCTGCGGTTCATTCCGCAGCAGCCCCTGTTAACTATGTTTTCATCGGGCAGCTTTCTCAGCCCGCGCGGCGGTTCTTCTCCGCTTCCCGGCCGGTGAGCCACTGGGCGATGCCCTCCGCGAGGACTTCCGGCTCCGTGGAGCTGG
>JAEEGH010000813.1_pt1 | contig 97125 bp, 66 predicted proteins | sample 9134181 | NCBI WGS metagenome assembly JAEEGH01 (sample SAMN16246544, study PRJNA631951) | gut metagenome | biome: gut microbiome; feature: rumen; material: DP-attached | host: Bos | place: Iran: Karaj | collected 2018-10 | reverse complement strand
TGGAAAGCGTTCTGCTTGACGTGGTTTATGATGAGCCCAACGATATAACAAAAGCGGCTATCGCAGAAGCCATGTCAGGGCGTAACCAAAATAAGGTCTATGATAGTGTGGACGACTTGTTAGATGAACAATATCATTCAGCTCGTTAGATTGGGAAGTCACGTGGAATTGTTTGGTCAATAGTATCTTGCAAAAACATCACGTGCATATACGTGTGATACGCGGAGACAAAAAACATCTGCTGTTTCATTCAAGATAAAGCATGTTATCACCTATGAGTAAACTAATATTCTTCCCTACCAACTATGTCGAGATTACTCTTGACAAAGATGGGCTACTTCAGTTTATGGAATTGTTGCGGAGCAAAAAGGGGAAATTGAGTTTCCCGCTGTCAAATACCACATCGGGTATGATAAGTGTCCGTTGTTTGGAGGTGAAACCTGTCCAAAAGGAGACCTTTTCAGGTACTAATTACCATATTATGTGCTTGTGTGACCTGAAATCATCCACTGTACAATTTCATTTTGATGAGGATGGTTTCACGGAGATGCAGTATATCCTGAACTTCATCTATGAGACGGGTGACCACTTCCACATGTTTGCCGACTTTGACTTGTTTGTTGGCAAAGAGGAATCGGAGGAGATTTCGGTGATTAAGGCAGTGACAATCTATCTGCAAGAAGAATCCGTGTGCCAGCAACCTCATCAGGTTGGATAATGCGTAGTATGAATATTGGTAAGATACACTTCTTGATTAGTTATATTCTGCGATGTTCTGCGAGATCTGCGAGAATCTAAATATCAATACCTTTCGATAAAATCCCGCACCAACCGGAACAACGGTTCGTAGGTGTCGAACACCGCGTGCTCCCAGTCGTCGTTGACGGTGTGGTAGTATTGGAACGCGTCGCCGCTCTCGTTCTCGAAAAGGATGCCCGGAACGCCCTTTTCAGTGAACGGATAATGGTCGCTATTGCCGGCTAACTCTCCGCGATTCAATCCTTTAAAGTATTTTTTCTCGCCGTTGATTTTGTCGAAAGTAGAGAAGCCTCTGTCAGAGTTAGTCTCCACATATTGCACCGGGTTGTTGTCGCCAATCATGTCGATGTTGATGAGGAACTTGATTTGCTCCAGCGGAACAGTCGGATGCGCCACGTACCACTCGGAACCGCGAAGGTTGGCGTCCTCGCCGGAGAAGGCGATGAAGTACATGTCGTACTCGGGACGGTTCTTGGCGTAGTAGGCCGCGAGCGTCACGATGGCGGCGCTGCCGGAGGCGTTGTCGTTGGCCCCCGCATAGAACACCTTTTTGCCGAGGTTGCCGAGGTGGTCGTAGTGCGCCGTGAAAACGTAGCAGCTGTCGTGCCGCCGGCCCTCCACCTTGGCGATGACGTTGAAGAGCTCGTAGCCCTTCAGAAACTCGTTCTCGATGTTGACCGTGATGGTCTTGGCATCCTTCGGGAAGTCGGAGGTGGCCCAGATGACGGGCTTGCCCATCACCTTCTCGCCGTATGCCTTGTAGAATTTCAGCAGGGGAGGCCACGTCTGGATCATCCCGGCGTTGGTGCACTCGGTGCCGCCCCAGATTTTCTGGAAGTCGCCGTAATGACGGTAGGAGAACCAGAAGTCGCAGATCACGAAGCAGTCCTTGTACTCGGGTTTCGCCAGGTCGGCGAACATCTTCTCAGCATCGTAGTTGTTCGTATCGACATAGTAGAGTTTGTATGTGCCGCGCACGCCTGGCGAGTATTCGCGCATCGAGAAATCGACACCCGGGGTCAATTTCTTGCCGTCCACCGACATTTCCATCTTGCTGGGGAAGGTGTTGATGTCGATGGTGAACGGCTGGCACCTCACTTCGTCCACGCCCGCTTTCTTGTACTCTTTCAACAGGTACTTCCCTGCTTTGTTGGCGCCGCCGTAGGCATAGCCGCGCCCCTGGTATTTCGCGGAACTCAGCTCCTTGACAATCTGTTTGTAATAGGCTAAATCCTGCGCCTGTAGCGAAGTTTCGGGAATCAACGCCACCAATAGGAACGCCAATGCTAATAGAGTCAGTTTCTTCATTTCTCGAGTATTAAATTCGGGTGCAAAAATACAAATAATGATGGAAGCGCGTCACCGTATTTTGCGTATTTTTGCCGCCAGAAAAAAATTAAACAATGTCAGTTATAGAAATTGAAGGGAAATCTTATACCATTTATGGAGGTGGGACTGTTTTTATTTTAACGAATCACCATGATGGGATTACTGAACGGGAAGCCTTTGTCTTGGCAGATTGTTACGAAGAAGGCAAAGTGTTCCAGATTGTTCAAATCACAGGATAAAATCTGAGAATTAAGAAAGAAGGTAAATGATGAAACGGATCAGACAATATATTGGCATTTTGGCCGCGCTCGTGGTCTATTACGTTATTCACGAAGGTGCGCATCTGGTTGTGGCCATGATTCAGGGTGTATTCAAGGAGGTGAAATTCATGGGATTGGGCATCCAAATTGATGTGTTCCGCGACTGCATGACCGACACGCAATTAGGTCTGTTTTGCCTCGCCGGGGCGGTCGCCACTTTCCTGGCCGGCTGGATTTTGGTTCTTTTGTGCCGGAAAATCTGCGCCATGGAATCGAAGGTGCTGAAGGCCGTCTTTTGGTATGTGACGATTGCTCTGCTCGTGTTAGATCCGCTCTATCTGAGCGTGTTGTGCGGCTTTTTCGGTGGCGGCGACATGAACGGCATCCGTCTGCTCATGCCAGAAGTTGTTGCAAGAATCCTCTTCGCGATCATCGGTGTAATCCACGTTGTGGTGATTTGGAAGTATTTGTTGCCGAAATATAAGGAATCGTTCAATTCGTGATGTTTTGGCAAGGAAATAGACAACAGAAATTGTGTTCTGTTATGACAAAACGATTGTCGTATTTTGTTGATAAACCAACAAGAATGATATGAACTGGACCGTTATCATCATCGAAACCCTCGTTATGACCGCCGCGTTCACGGCCATGATTCTGATTCCGCTCGTGAAGAACCCCGTGTGGTGGATTCACGACTATCCGGAGGACATCCAGGAGGAGTACTTCAAGACCCACGAGCGCGTGCCGTCGAAGTTTTTCACCAAGACCGTGCTGCTCAAGAAGGGCTTTGCGCTGTTCGTCACCCTGGCTGTGATGCTTGGGCTGATGAAGCTGGCCGGCGCCTACAACTTCTGGTCGGCGTTCGCGCTGAGCTACGGCATCTGGCTCGTCATCGACTGGTACGACTGCTTTTTCCTCGACTGGGTGCTCTTCGCCAATATGAAGTCCGTGCGTCTGCCCGGCACCGAACACATGGACGCGGCCTACCACCAGAAAAAGTACCACTTCGTGCAGTCGCTGTGGGGAATGCTCATCGGATTGGTTCCGTGTTTGATTGGGGCGGGGGTGTATGCGTGGTTGTTTTGTTAATGGATTATTCTCCCGCAGAACCCGCTGATTTGCGCAGAAAAAGGTCTGCGTTATTCTGCGCAGTCTGCGGGAAAATTTTTATTCTTGTACGATGATTTTTATCTTCTGTAAAAGATAAAATATTATTTTTGCAGCGAATTTCTTTTATAAAAGATAAAACACAAAATGAGTGCGATATTAAGACAGAGCTATTTAGAAAAGATCGAGCATTATCTCGGCAAAGATACCATCATCATTCTGACGGGACAGCGAAGAATTGGCAAAAGCTACATCCTTCGTCTGTTCAGAGACAAGATGAAAAAGGACAGACAGGCCAATGTTATCTTCATTGACAAGGAGAAACACGAGTTTGACGACATCAGGACCTACCAGGACTTGAACACCTATATTGATGCAAGGCGTAACAAAGCCAAAACGAATTTCATCCTTGTTGACGAGATTCAGGACATTGAAGGATTCGAGAAGAGCGTGCGCAGCTACTATGAGGAGGCAGATATAGAGATTGTCGTTACCGGCTCCAATTCGAAGATGCTCAGTAGTGACTTGAGCACCCTTATCGGCGGCCGTTACAAGGAAATTTACATCCAAGCATTGAGTTATGAGGAGTTTATGTTGTTTCATCAGCTACCTGACTCCGACGACACGCTCATAAAATATATCCAGTTTGGCGGTCTGCCGGGCTTGCTGAAGATGGGTCTTGACGAACAGGATGCGCGTGAGTACCAGATGGATGTGTATCACACTGTTTTACTGAAAGATGTGATAATGAGATATCAAATCCGTAACGTTCCTTTCCTCGAAAATCTTGTTCGGTTTCTGGCTGACAATACGGGGAAGATTATCTCGGCCAACAGCATCGCCAAGTATATGAAGTCTCAGGGCGACAACATCACTTCAACTGCCATCATTAACTACACCAAATATCTGTGCGATGCTTATATGATACATCGTGTGCATCGTTACGACATACACGGGAAGAAGCTGTTCGAGAGCAACGACAAGTTCTACTTTGAGGACAACGGAATCCGTAATGCCCTTGCAGGCGGCACACGCGAGGGTGACATGGAGAAGGTGGTAGAGAATATCGTATATAGCCATCTGAAACGTCTCGGTTATGAAGTGACAGTGGGTCAGCTGCAAGCTGGAGAAATTGACTTTGTCTGCACCAAGTCTGAAGGTCAGCGCGTATATGTGCAGGCATCGTATATTATTGCCGATGAGGTCACTCGTGAACGTGAGTTTGGCAATCTGCGGGCTATCAAGGACAACTACCCGAAATATGTCATCTCAATGACTCCGTTAGTCAGCCGTCAGGACTCGGACGGCATCACGCACCTCAGCTTGAGGCATTTCCTGACGGAAGGACTGTAGATGCAAGAAAATCTCAGGTGCACTGGATCATCGTGGTATTTGAAACCGAACGCTTGCTGATCACGGACTTCACGTTGAACATAACAGAGCGAGTCCATTATTATAGATAAAATGTGGAAAAACATGCGAAAGGATGCGTTCCTGGAATATATTGAGCCTTAGATGTGTTGACAGGGCAAGTCTGCCGGGCTTACAACCCGATGTATGGGAGATTGACATCAGAGAGCTCATACAAGGTGCCCCAATCCGTCATTTCATGTCTATAGCATACATTGTCTTTCGTTACCATAAAAACATAACATTCTTCGTCCCATTCCGGAACCGTCATCATCAAAATGCTGTGACTGAATGGCGCTTCTTCTTTGTCAAGTTCGGCACTCCCAATGGAGTACCAGCCGGTTACGATGCAGTGACGGGATTTTTTTTCTGCCAAGCTGGAATCTCTCATGAATTGTATAGCTTGGCAAAAATCGGGATAGGGCATGTCCATTGGTAGATTGAACAGAAAAGTGTCATCGGTCAGTTTTTCCCGTTGCAGGGATTCCCATTCGATGTCAAATGCAGCACAAACTAATTCCTTGAGAAATGTTTCGTCCTGACAGACAACTTTGATTTTACGAACCCCAAATGGAGAAGTTGTTTCTTTAAAATGCTGAAAATGCCGGGCGTTTTTGCGTTTCTCATGGGCGCGCCTCCGATTTTTGATGATGACACGCAATTCCAGGCCTCCGACTATCAGAGGAAAAACCAGCAGGATAAGCAAGTAATACTTCATAATTGCAATAACATTATAATATGTACCCGTTCACATCATAGCATCTTCCGTTTTGGCAACAACACGGCAAAAATACAATATTTTCGGATGATGTCGGAAAACAAACGAGAACATGGATACGTACGATATGCGGAGATAATTTTTTCAACCAAACGAAAACGCATCCAGACATTTTGCGTATTTTTGCCGCCGGAAAAAATTAAACAATGTCAGTTATAGAAATCGAAGGAAAATCTTATACCATTTATTGGCGTGGGACTGTTTTTATTATAACGAGTCACTATGATGGGATTACTGAACGGGAAGCCTTTGTCTTGGCACAATGTTACGAAGAAGGCAAAGTGTTCCAGATCATTCAGATCACAGGATATCATGCTGGTTGGATGGCGGGATACGTGAACAAAGGAATCTTGCGTGATTCTTGTGTTGCTATAACATACGAAGAATTAGTCGAGGCCATCAAATACAATATCTCAGGGCCGGACTTCAGTACGTTACAGATTCTGGATAATGGATTGGAACTGAAAGATTTGTCAATGGACTGAAATGGGTTTGTTTACCAATTCTATGCAAATCAGCAAAAATAATCAGATAGTGTGCTAAAACTCGAAAAAATTCTGACCCTTTTCATCGGTATCGGAGCAATTGCCGGCGCCGCAATGATGTGGATCGACCCATCAGGCGCAATGTGGGGCGGTGAGCCGCTGTTGGAGATGTTGCGTGCGAAGATGCCCTGGCCGGACGTCTTCTTCCGCAACTTCATCCCGTCTGGCTTCGTGCTACTGTTTCTGAACGGCGTCACCCAATTCGCGGCGGCATACCTGCTTTTCAAGAAGCACCCGCTCGCCCAATGGGCGGTTCTCGCCTGCGGCATCATCCTCATGCTCTGGATCGTCCTCGAATGGTGGGTGTGGGGCTTCAACGCCATGAGCAACATCTACTTCGTGTTCGGACTCGTGGAAGCCGTGGCGGCGGTAGTGTGTTTAAGACCCGAAAATAGAAAAGCTAAATGAAACTTGATTGTCATTTAAGGAATTTGTATATTTTTGCCGCCTCAAAATTATAATCCTATGAAGAAAATGAATATCCCTTTGATGGGCACCCTGTTGATACTGTCCATCGTGGTTTGCCCGATCCTCTATTTCACTGTGGGTCCCACATTGGATGAGGCGCAGTTGGAAGTGCTCAAGATTTTGGGCATCATTGTGTCCTGCAGTGCCGCGTTCTGCTTCATCGTGGGCGAGCTCACCGGAAACAACAGCCAGATGGACAAGCTTTGGAGCCTGCTCCCCATCGTTTACACGTGGGTGATTGCCGTCAAGGGCGGTATGAGTGCCCGCTTGGTGGTGATGGCTGTCCTGGCCACGCTTTGGGGCCTCCGTCTCACTATGAATTTCGCCCGCAAAGGGGCATACAAACTCAAGTTCTGGGAAGGGGAAGAGGACTATCGCTGGGCCATTCTCCGCTCCGGCCCGCCGTTCCAGAAACGCTGGGTTTGGGCGTTATTCGACCTCTTCTTCATCTCCATATACCAAAACGTACTGGTGTTGATGACCACCTTCCCGGCATTGGTGGCTATGAATTCCGACAAACCTTTCGGTTGGTTGGATGCCGTTGCGGCCGTGTTGATGCTGGGGTTCATCATCTGGGAGACCGTCGCTGACGAACAGCAATGGAAATTCCAGACCCGCAAGTGGGCGATGATCAAAGAGGGGAAAAAGTTGGAGGAATTACCCGTCCCATACAACAAAGGTTTCAACACCACGGGCCTTTGGGGACGGAGCCGCCATCCCAACTATTTCGCCGAACAGTCCGTCTGGGTGTGCTTCTACCTCTTTTCCATCGCCGCCGGAATCGGCATTCTCAACTGGAGCGTGATCGGTGCGCTGCTGTTGGTGGTCTTGTTCCAGGGAAGTTCGTCGCTGGCGGAAGAGATTAGCGGCGGGAAATATCCGGAATACGAGAAGTACTGCCAGAGCGTCCCGCGTTTCTTCCCCGTCAAGAAATATGACAAGTAATTAAGAATCTCCAAAGGCTTTGAGAAACAGATGCTTGCGATGCTAAATCAGCACCGCAGCATTTTCTCGCGCAAGTGCACGTATCCGGCTTCGTTGAAGCGATATTGGATAGGGGCGTGGGGCGACTTCCGCTCCTCTTCGCTTTGTGCCACGGGGGTGATGATGCCCGACGACAGGAACTTTTTCTGGAAGTTGCGGCGGTCGAACTCCTTGCTGAATACGTGGGTGTAGAGCCGTTGCATCTCCGGCAGGGTGAAGATATCGTCCACGAGGAGAAATGCGACGGGGGAGTTGATGAAGGCGAGTCGTAGTTTCCAGAGGGCCATGCGGCAGATTTTCTCGTGGTCGAAGGCCAAACGGGGCATCTCATGGACGTTGAACCAGCGTGCCTCCTTCGCGTCGTCGCCGGCGACAGCCTTGATTTGGTTCGGGCGCACGACCGATGTAAACGCGACCGAGATGGTGCGGCCCCGTGGGTCGCGGTCGAGGTCGCTGAACGATCCCACCTCGTAGAAATGCTTGGGGGTGAGCCCCGTTTCCTCCTTCAGTTCGCGACGCGCGGCCTCCTCCAGGGTCTCGTCCTCGTCCAAAAAGCCTCCTGGAAAAGCCCATTGCCCTTTGTAGGGCTCGTTCCCGCGCTTGATTAACAGCACGTTGAGGTTGGTGCCGTCAAAGCTGAACACCACAATGTCCGCCGTCACTGCCGGCCGCCAATAATCGTATGTATAGACGCCTTTTTCTCCCATAATTCTGTGTGATTATTACACGCGGCAAAGATACATTTTTTTAGGCAACAGGCAATAGGCAGCTCAGAGGGTATCTATGCCTTAATCACAAGGAGGGTATATGCGACTTACAATAGGGGAGCAGGATTGTCATCCCCTTGTTACATTAGAGTTCCGTAGTATTTGAGAAAAGTTTGAGTAAAAGGGGAGTAAAACATAAAGGCCTCGCACGATGATTTCTGAAAGTATGGTGAAGTAACAGTGGGTTTTCATATAACCCCTTCTAATAGCGAGAATTTGATATTGATGATGGCATCGGTCTGGTGCTGTTGCGCTTGTTTCTGTAAAGCATACACCAGATGTTTGTTGGAGGCGAAAACGAATCCGCTCGCTTCCATTTTTAGATGTAGATGCCAAAAATCATAATGGTTACAAAATAGTTCCTGTCAGCATCGGTATTTAGACCTGTTGAATACAAGAGTGTTGTAAAAAGTTTGTTGAATGATGATGTTTATTTTGTACTTTTGCACCCCAAACCATAAAGATGAAACAATGAAGAAAGAACCGGAAAACTCCCCTTATACGAGCATCCCCTCGTCGGATTTCATCGACATCCTCCTGCGAGGTGACGAACAGGCGGACGAGGCCGCATACTACCTTCTGCACAACAGGGTCCGTCTGCAACTGAAGCGTCGGTTCGAGGTGTATCACAACCGGCTGATGGACGATTTTGAGGACGTTCTGGAGGATTTTTTCCTCTATTTGCGCGAGGGGAAGGGTGGTGGAAACCGCACACCCTATCAGTCGCTTCGGCGCATCCGAAAAAAGGAGGTCTTCGAGGCTTGGCTAATCAACGCCTTCCGCAATTACCTTGCTCTGCGAGCTGCCGAGGAAGGAAAAGTCCTTTTCTCCGGACTTGACCCCGACAACCTCGCCGGCATCGATGGTATAGACTCCCCCGCCATCACCGACCTTTCCGCCATTACCGACCTTTCCGCCATCACCGACCTTTCCGCCATCACCGACCTTTCCGCCATCACCGACCTTTCTGCCATCGCCGACTTCTCCGCCATCACCGACCTTTCCGCCTCCCTGCTGACCGACGAGCGAATGCTATCCCTCGCCTCTGACCTGATCGCCTACGCACACCAAACTTTCAGCCCGCACTATCGTTTCGTCCTCTTCCGTTCCCTGCTGTCGATGCTCAACCGAAAGCAGTCTATTCCGAACGAGGCAGTGGCCCAGGCCCTTGGGATGACCGATCTCTCGTATCGCGTCACGGCGCACCGCACGAAATGCAGTCTGGCGAAACTCCGCGACCGTCTGCTGCGCGGCGAATCGCTCCCTCTTGACGACGCCCACCTGCAGATGGCGCGGCACATCAACGACGATTTCACCCACCTGTACCCCACCTTGTCAGTCTATTACGACCAAACCATCGACTCGCTGCCATGTGCCGCTGCCATCCGCCAGCTCCGTTGGCAATACCGTGAAACCACTGGCAACCTGCTCCACGAGCCCGAGGTTGCCTACTCCGCCCAGCTTACCGTCAAGGGCTTCTGGTGCAAGTTGAACCGGTGGCTGATTCTGTCGCGTCCTTGAAAACGCGGGGGAGGGACATGATACGCAACAATCGTATTTTCGCCATAACACGATTGAAGGCTTTCGCCAGCGGGGTGTCATTCTGTATGGGTTCTATTAATTCTTTCATAGCTTTATTCTCTCACAATTTTATCACCGTTACCGGATACGCCTGCTCGTTTCGCATGCTGGGGAACCATTTGGTCGCCCGTTGCGCCCCAAGGTCTATCTCATTATATAGAATCCGGATAAAGCGGTCTTGGATGATGTATATCATAACCCTATCTTTCTTTTTGGTTCGCATCTTCATACAGTCAAATCGCATTCGTTTTATCACTAAGTATGGAAAACAACCGAAATGTTACACATCGGCGAAAAAAAAAATTTTCTTTTGTTGGGAGTGTAACATTTCCCCCTTTTACCATACTATATGGACAGAAACAATTAAAAATGCAATAAAATGAGAACTTCATCGAGAATCACAGACAGAAAAATGCAAGTAAATCAAAGTGTTAGGGATTGCAATCCAGTACAAATGAATTATTATGTATCTTTGCCACCATAATTTTATACAAAAATGTTGAGTATGAAAAGATTCGTTTCCCTTCTCATAGTGGCTTGGCTGCTGGTGCCGTTCGGCTTGAGCGCTCAACCGGCGAAAATGATCAAGACGAAAGTCCCGAAACGGCCGGCGGGGCAGCAGGACGTGCTGCAGCTGACCGCCCCTCCGATGGAGACGGTGCGCGTGGGCTTCATCGGACTGGGCATGCGCGGTCCCGATGCGGTGGAGCGCTTCTCGCAGATCGAGGGCACGGATATCAAGGGACTGTGCGATGTGGAGGCCGAACGTGTGGAGGAGTGCCAGAAGCTGCTGGAGAAACTCGGCCGTCCGCGGGCGGCGGGCTACAGCGGCAGCACCGAGGCCTACAAGGCGATGTGCGACCGCGATGACATCGACCTTGTCTACATCGCCACCGATTGGGTGCACCATGTGCCGCTGGCCGTCTATGCCATGGAACACGGCAAGCACGTGGCTGTCGAGGTGCCCGCCGCCATGACGCTGGACGAGATATGGCTGCTCATCAACACCAGCGAGCGCACCCGCAAGCACTGCATGATGCTGGAGAACTGCGTCTACGACTTTTTCGAGATCGCCGTGCTGAACATGGCCCAACAGGGTCTTTTCGGGGAGGTGCTGCACGTGGAGGGCTCCTATCTGCACAACCTCGACGACTTCTGGCCGGAATATTGGAACAACTGGCGTCTGGATTATAACATGAAACACCGCGGGGACATCTATCCCACCCACGGCATCGGTCCCGACTGCCAGGTGCTGAACATCCACCGCGGCGACCGCATGGAGTACCTTGTGGCGATGGACACGAAACCCTGTAACGGTCCGAAGGTGGTGAAGAGGTTGATGAACCAGGAGTGCCCCGACTTCCAGAACGGCGACCAGACCTCGACGCTTATCCGCACGGTCAATGGCAAGACCATGCTCATACAGCACGATGTGCTCACTCCGCGCCCCTACAGCCGCATGTACCAAGTGGTGGGCTCCGACGGCTACGCCAGCAAATACCCCGTGCGGCAGCTGCTGTTCCGGGCGGGAATGCTTGACAAAACCGAATCACCTGACTATCAGAATCTGAATGCTCACGCGGCCTTGCCTGACAGCCTGTGCAAAGCCATGTTGCAGAAGTACCTGCCCCCGTTCGTGCAGGAGTTGGAGGAGAAGGCCCGAGAGGTGGGCGGTCACGGCGGCATGGACTTCATCATGGACTACCGACTGGTCTATTGCCTGCAGAACGGTCTGCCGCTCGACATGGACGTTTACGACATGGCCGAGTGGTGCTGCCTCGGACCGCTGACCCGCATCTCTTTGGAGAACGGCTCCGCCCCCGTGGCTGTCCCCGACTTCACCCGCGGCGCTTGGAACCGGGTCAAGGGCTTCCGCTATGCATTCAAATAATGCATCATAATGGAGGGGACGTATAGTATGGGAAATGAGCAATTGATAAAGATTGTAAAGCGGTTCCAGATAGAGGGAACGGTTGCGGCGGTTGTCCCTTTGGGAAAGGGTCTCATCAATGACACGTATTGGGTGAAAACCTGCGAAGTTGAAAAGCCAGATTATGTGCTGCAACGCATTAATCACCAGATTTTTACGGATGTGGAGCTGCTGCAACATAATATAGAGGCGGTGACGAACCATTTGCGTCGGAAGCTTCTGGAAGAGGAAGTTGCGGACACCGACCGGCGAGTGCTGCGGTTTGTGTCGACAGACAGCGGCAAGACTTATTGGTTCGATGGAAAAAACTACTGGCGCATAAGTATCTATATTGTGGACACGATGACCGTTGAGGAGGTGAATCCCCAAAGCAGCTACGACTGCGGACGAGCTTTCGGGCACTTCCAGCAGCAACTCACCGACCTCCAGGAACCGTTAGGGGAGACCATCCCCGACTTCCACAATATGGAACTGCGTCTCAGACAGTTACAGCAGGCCGTTGCGGAGGACCGAACGGGTCGCGTGAAGGAGGTTCGTGAAGAGCTGGAACTTATTGAGGCTCATGCAGAAGAGATGTGTCTGGCCGAGCGTCTGCACCGCGAGGGATTGTTGCCCAAACGCATCTGTCACTGCGACACGAAGGTGAACAACATGCTCTTCGACAGGGACGGACACGTATTGTGCATCATCGACTTGGACACCGTGATGCCCGCTTACGTTTTCTCCGACTACGGAGACTTTCTGCGTACGGCTGCCAACAGCGAGCCCGAAGACTCCCCCGAACTGGACCGTATCGAATTTCGATGGGACATCTACGAGGCCTTCACCCGCGGCTACTTGGAGTCAACGGCAACTTTCCTGACCCCAGTGGAACGCGAAAATCTGCCTTTTGCCGTAGCCCTTTTTCCCATGATGCAAGCGGTCCGCTTCCTCACCGACTACTTGAACGGCGACACTTACTACAAGATCCGCTATCCCGCGCACAACCTCGTGCGTGCACGCAACCAACTTCGCTATTTCCAGCGGGTGCAGGCCTGCAGCCAAGAGATGTCCAATTTCGTGATGGCATTCGGCCCCTTTGCGTTCAATACGAATAAAGGACGGTCCATGACCCATTATTGAGAACTCAAGTTTCAGATGAAGTTCACACTTAAAAAAAACTGTGTAGTTAATACACAGCATAACGTTTTTTTACTATTTTTGCAGCCGCTTTAAATTAGGTGAAAAGTTTGTATTAACTTGTTGTATTATAGAACATTAGTAAAGAAGCAAATATGCAGATAATGAAGAGATGCTTAGCCTTCCTCCTGGCAGGAATAATGACATGCGGAATGGTCACCACAGTACAGGCACAGGATTCTGTACACATTGACCTGAACAAGGCCCTTGAGATTGCGCTCTCCGAGTCGCCCTCGATGCGCATCGCCGACCGCAATGTCCAGATCAAGCAGGTCTATAAAAAGGAACAGATCGTGTCGCTTTTTCCCGATGTGTCGATTGCCTCGAACTACAACCGCACGCTGCTCAAACAGACCATGTCGATGGACATGGGTGGGCAGACGATGAACATCAAAGTGGGCCGCGACAATACCTATTCCGTCGGGGCCAACTTGAGCCTTCCGATAGTCTCTTTCCCGCTGTGGTCGAGCCTGAAACTCAGCTCTATGGACATCGACATGGCGCTGGAGTCGGCCCGCTCCTCCAAAATCGAGTTGGTCAACCAGGTGAAGCAGGCCTACTACACTTACCTGTTGGCGAAACAGTCCCACGAGGTGCTGCAGGCCAGTTACGACAATCTCGAAGCCAGCAACCAGTTGGTGACGCAGTCGTTCGAGCAGGGACTGGTCTCCGAGTTCGAGAAATTGCGTTCCGATGTGGCGCTGCAAAACCAGCGTCCGGCGGTCAGCTCTGCTGCCAAAGCCGTGAAATTGGCCGCTATGCGTCTGAAAGTGGTGCTGGGCATGGACGTGAACGAGCCCGTTATCTTCGACGGTCAACTTTCTGATTACGAACAAACGGTATTGAACGCCACGATGCCTTCCGACCAAGAACTCCAGTTGGCATACAACTCCGCGTTGCGGCAGATGGACATCGGCATCGAGCAGTTGGAGCAGTCGAAGAAGGTTGTGCGTGGCGCCTCCCTGCCGATGCTCGCGCTGGCCGGGGCGTTCCAATATTCCGGTATGGGCGATGACGGCGGCACATTCACCAACTACCCGTACTCTTATGTCGCATTGTCGCTGCAGATCCCAATAGTCGGTTGGGCGGCAACTCATTACAAGCTGAAACAGTCTGACCTGAACATTCAGAATCTGAAGGATCAGCGTCTTGATCTGGAGCGCAATCTTCGTCTCGGCGTGCAGAGTTACCTGAACGACATGCAGCAGGCTATCGAGGATATCGCTTCAGACAGCGAGACCATGCGGCAGGCGCAGAAAGCCTACGACATCGCTCAAAAGCAGTACGAAGTCGGCATGAACACCTGGCTCGACCTCCGCACCACCGAACTCGCCCTCACCACCACCCAGCTTACCTACTGCCAGGACATCTTCAATTATCTGACGGCGAAGGCGAACTTGGATGCAACGCTTGGCAATGAGTAATTAGCAGTTAGTACATAAAATGAACCCCGATAATATATAGATAATCCTTAAGCAGTCCCGGAGGGACAACACCTTAGTAACCCCACACAAGGCGATAGCCGCAGTGTGGGGCTTATATGAAAGAGTAAAAACAATATCGAATATGAAAAAGATAACCATTTTATTGGCAATCGCCATGTTGGTCATGGTGGGTTGCAAGAAGAAAGAGGCCGTCACCGCCGGCGGACAGACGATGACCATCCGCACGCAGGAAGTGCATACGGAAGAGGTGGATCAGACCTTCGAATATACCGCCATCGTGGAGGCTAATGCGGTGAATAACATCGCCCCGCTCACGGGCGGCCGTATCGACAAAATCTACGTTGAGGTCGGCGACCGCGTCAGCAAGGGCAAGGTGCTCGTACAGATGAACGAGAACAGCCTCAAACAGTCCAAATCGCAGCTCGACAACCTCAAAGCCAGCTTCAAGCGTGTTGATGAACTCTACAAGGTCGGTGGCGTTTCCAAATCCGACTGGGATGCGATGAAGACCCAGCTCGATGTGGCGCAGACCACGTACGACAACCTGCTGGAGAACACGCAATTGCTGAGCCCGATTTCCGGTGTGGTGACGCAGCGCAACTACGACAGCGGCGACCTCTTCGGCGGTCTGCCGGTAGTGCAGGTGCAGCAGATCTCCCCCGTGAAGATGAATATCAACATCTCCGAAACCCTGTTCAAGCAGGTGAAGGTCGGCACGCCGGTGAGCATCAAGGTGGACGCCTACGGCGACGAGGAGTTCAAGGGCAAAATCAGCCTGATCTACCCGACGATGGACGGCGCCACGCACACCTTCCCCGTGGAGGTGCAGTTAGCCAACACCGACAGCCGCGTGCGCCCGGGCATGTACGCCCGCGTGACCATCAACTTCGGCACGGAGAAGCATGTGGTCGTTCCCGACGAGGCCATCTTCCGCCAGCAGGGCTCCGGCAACCGGTACGTCTATGTCTATAAGGACGGTAAGGTCTCCTTCAACCAGGTGGAGGTCGGCCGCCACTTGGGCAAATCCTACGAGCTGCTCTCCGGCAACGTTCAGGACGGCGACATGGTGGCCACCACGGGTCTGGCACGTCTGAAAGACGGGTTGGAAGTCAATGTTGCGAAATAATTGAGAATTCAAAATAATGTACACTGACTTGTTCATAAAGTCCATCATGACAAGGCTGTCGTTAATTTTCTCCATTTTATGTGCGATGGGGTTCCACCTTTGTGCGCAGAATGAGCAATTGCCCAGTGTTCCCCAAGACATGTTCAGAGGAATCTCACATCCGAAACAAGGAGTTGTCTATCTTTCTGGAAGTGAAGGAATCTACAAATCCATGGACAATGGTGATTCTTGGGTAACCATCTTTACCTATGACAGCGCAGAATCTTCCCGATTCTATGGAATCTGGTTTTGGGATGAAATGAATGGATTTGCCTCGTGTACTCCAAGAAGAAACTCCTATTGGAGTATGAACATCACCTCAAAGCCAGGTATTTACCGCACTTTTGACGGTGGGGAATCATGGATATGCATGGACAGTAGCCGTACGTATTCGAATATTCAATTTGTCAATTCAGACACCATATTTGCTCTCTCTAGCGGTGACGTTTATAAATCTTCTGACGGTGGGTATACTTGGGAAGATGTTTTTGCCGGAAAAGGTGTAACCGATTACTCTGTTGTTAATGACCACATTATATATGTTCTGCCAAAATACTCCTACGAATATGCCTCCTTTATATTTCCCAATATTTATAAATCTTCTGATTGCGGAATCTCTTGGACGGCGATAATTCCACAAGCCAACTATGGGGACAAGCCCCCGCACATGCCATGGATTATCGACCAGTGTTTTTTCTTTGAAGAAGGGAAAGGGTACGTTTATGGGGACCACATGCTTTTCACAGAGAACGATTTCGCATCCTTTGAAACCTTTAACACATCTGTCATGTCGGAAAGTGAATTTAGCCTTCAATCTATGAGTAAATGTTTGCGTAGCGGTTTCCAGATGGCTGTGGCACGGTATGGTCAAGGGTTTCATCCTATCTCCACTTCCTCTGACTATGGTCGCCATTATTATAACTTGGAAGACGATTACGGATATTATGTTTGTGATTTGACGGCTTGTGAAGAGGACACCGTTTTTTTTATCATTACGCCTTCTGATATCTATCGATACAAAGGATCTGACTTTTTCGGCGCAGATATTATGAATAGAGAGGCACCGAGACTTCAAATCTATCCACAACCTGTATCAGACAGATTCCGGATAAAATATGAATCATCATTTGATAGGATTGAAATATACGATATCCAAGGAAAAATGATATATAATGAGGAGTTCTCAAAACAGACAGAAACGAGCATTTCCTCTGATTCATGGAAAAAAGGATTGTATCTTCTGAAAGTGTTTTCAAAGGAGAATGTGATTTCAGGCAAAATCGTCAAATAACAAATGTATAATAATTCTATCCTACTATCTTTTGTTTTCATGAATGTATTTCATAGGTTGATAATTTAACAATAAGAAATATGAGTTTATACCAGAAAGCGGTCGCGAGACCCATTATGACAGGGTTGATATACATTGCCGTTATCATCATCGGCATCTTCTCCCTGGCTAAGCTGCCGGTGGACCTCTTCCCCCACATGGACAGCAACACCATCATGGTGCTCACCGTCTATGGCGGCGCCAGCGCGGAAGACATCGAGGACAACGTGTCCAAACCCATTGAGAATGTGCTCAACACCTTGAGCGACCTCAAACACATCACCTCCAACTCCAAGGAGAACTACTCCATCGTCTATTTGGAGTTCGAGTACGGTGTGGATATTGAGCAGAAAACCAACGACGTGCGCGACAAATTGGATATGGTGAAGTCGGCTCTCCCCGACGGCGCCAACCAGCCCTACCTGTTCAAGTTCAGCGCCGATGACATGCCGATTATGATGCTGTCGGTGCAGTCGGGACAGAGCACGCAGGCGTTGTACAAGATCTTGGACGACAAGGTTTCCTCCCCGTTGTCACGTGTCAGCGGTGTGGGTGCAGTCTCCATCGCCGGCGCCCCGCAACGCGAAATCCAGGTCTATTGCGACCCCTACAAGTTGGAGAGTTACAACCTCACCATCGAGACTATCGCCCAGATCCTCGGTGCGGAGAACCGCAACGTTTCCCTCGGTATCATGGACGTAGGTTCCAAGACCTACTCCATGCGCGTGGATGGCGAGTTCAACAGCGCGGATGAGATGGAAGACGTCGTGGTCGGCAGCTATGCCAACAAAAACGTCTATCTGAGAGATGTGGCTGTGGTACGCGACACCCTGCAGGAACGTATGCAGGAGTCCTACACCGACGGTGAACGCGGCGCCATGGTCATCATCCAAAAGCAGACTGGCGCCAACACGGTGCAGATCTGTAAGAAAGTGTTGAAGGAACTGCCTGACATTCAGCGTTCCCTGCCTGCCGATGTGAAATTAGACGTGCTGGTCGATAACTCCGACAACATCACCAACACTATCGACAGTTTGGAAGAGACCATCCTGATTATCTTGCTGTTAGTGGTTGTGGTCGTGCTCTTCTTCTTGGGAAGATGGCGCGCCACCATCATCATCGCCCTCGTGGTGCCCGTCTCCTTGATAGCAGCATTCATCTACTTGCTGGCGACGGGCAACACGTTGAATATCATCTCGTTGTCTTCTATATCCATCGCTATCGGTCTGGTAGTCGATGACTCCATCGTGGTGTTGGAGAACATCACCACGCATATCGAGCGAGGGTCGAAGCCCAAGGCGGCGGCCGTGTTCGCCACCAGTGAGGTGTCCCTCTCCATTATCGCTTCCACCTTGGTGATTATCGCCGTGTTCTTGCCGCTGACCTTCCTTACCGGTATGGCCGGCGTGCTCTTCAAACAGTTGGGCTGGATTGTCACCATCGTGATTGCCGTCTCCTTGGCGGCCGCTATGACACTGACCCCGATGCTCTGCTCCCTTTTGCTGAAGAAAAATCCGAAAAAGAGCAAATGGTTCGCCAAAGTGTATGGTCCTATCGAGCGATTCCTCATTCGTTTGGACGAAGGTTACGCCAAAGTGCTCCGCTGGTGCGTCAACCACCGGAAAACGGTCGTGGGTCTTGCCTCCGTCATCTTCCTGGCCAGCCTTTCGCTGCTGTTGGTCATCCCCACCGAATTCTTCCCGACACAGGATAACGCCCGTCTGAGCGTTACCGTGAAACTGCCGCAGGGTACCCGCGTGGAGACTACCAAGGCGTTGGGCGACCAGATTGTGAATGAAATTCGGGAAAAATATCCGAACGAAATCAAGACCATCAACTACTCCGTGGGTATGCCCGACGAGGACAACACCTTCAGTTTGATGCGCGATAATGGCACGCACCTGCTCTCCTTCAACATCCGTTTGGTGAAGAAGACCGAGCGTGACAAGTTCATCACGGAGATTTCCGACGGCATCCGCGAACTGTTGCGGCAGCATATCGAAATCGTCTCCTCTACGGTCAGCACCGGCCAAGGTAATATGGGCGGACAATCGACCGTCGATATCGAGCTCTACTGTTACGACTTCAACACCACCGACCAGTTCGCCGCCGACCTCGCCGCGCGTATGCGGCAGGTGGAGGGCTGCTCCGAGGTGGTGATCAGCCGTGACGAATATACGCCCGAATTGGAAGTGGTCTTCGACCGTCAGAAGTTAGCTGAGAACGGGCTCAACTCCACAACGGCGGCCGGCTACGTGCGCAACCGCTTCAACGGCTACACGGCATCGCAGTTCCGTGAGGATGGTGACGAGTACAACATCCGTGTGCGTTACGCGCCCGAGTTCCGTAACGACATCCACGCTATTGAGAACATCCTGATGTACAACAACATGGGCAAAGGCATCCGCGTGGGTGATGTGGCCACGGTGGAGGAAACCTTCACCCCGCCGACCATCGTCCGTAAGGACCGTGAGCGTATGGTCAAAGTCTCCTGTGTGGTGGCCAAGGGCGCCGCGTTGAGTGAACTGGTGGAATCCGCGCAGCACGAACTCGACCAAATGGACGTCCCCGCCACGTTGGACTACAAAATCGGCGGTACGTGGGAAGACCAGCAGGATGCTTTCGGCGACATGTTCATGCTGATGGCGCTGATCATCATCCTCGTCTATGTGGTGATGGCCGCCCAGTTCGAGTCGTTCACCTACCCGTTCGTCATTATGCTCTCCATCCTCTTCGCCCTCACCGGCGTGTTGATCGGCTTGGCCGTCACCCGTACGGCGTTGGGTATCATGGCGTTGATCGGCTTGATGATGTTGATCGGTATTGTGGTGAAGAACGGTATCGTGCTCATCGACTACACCAGTTTGTGTGTCGAGCGCGGCATGACCATCAAGGACGCTGTCGTCGCCGGCGGTCGTTCCCGTCTGCGCCCGATCTTGATGACCACGCTGACCACGGTGCTCGGTATGATCCCGTTGGCCGTTGACAAGGGCGAGGGCGCCGAGATGTGGAACTCCATGGGTATGGTCGTGGCCTGGGGTCTGACCTTCTCCACCATGGTGACGTTGATCCTCATCCCGATCATCTACAGTAAGTTCGCCGAGTGGAACGCCCGTGGCGCCGCCCGCCGCCGTGCCCGCCGCGAACGCAACAAAGCCCTCGGTGTCAACGAGGTGTAGTTAGTAGTTAGTAGTTAGTAGTTAGCAGTTGCACGAAAAAGTCTCGGTCGAAGCACCATTCCCCCCTTTAGGGGGGATGCCCGCAGGGCAGGGGGGCAAAACACATTCCTTAAGCAGCCCCGCAGGGACAAGAGCTCAGTAGAGCTAATAACCCCACACAAGGCGAAGCCGCAGTGTGGGGTAGGCAGAAACAATTAAACAAATAGATACGAAAAATGAAAGCAGTCTTCATATCCCTATATCAGGCCTTCTACGATGAGGTCATGGAAATTTTAGACAAGAACGAGATCCGCGGGTTCACCTTCTGGAACGAGGTGCAGGGTCGCGGCAGCCACGACGGGGAGCCGCACTACGGCACCCACGCCTGGCCGACGTTAAACTCCGCCGTGCTGGCTTTCGTGCCGGACGAGAAGGTGAAGCCGTTGCTCCACGACATCCACGAACTGGACGTTTCCGCCGAGCAGCAGGGCTTGCGCGCCTTCGTGCTCAATGCCGAGGAGATCACGGACAAAGACCTGTAGAGACGCGCCAATGGCACGTCTCTATGGCACTCCCTTATCCTTCTAATCAATTATTAATAAACTCTTCCGATGATGAAAAAGATCCAATCTCTTTACCTTCTGTTAATAATGGTCCTGTTTGGCAACCTCTCCGCCCAAGTCCAACATTTCACGTGGCAGGGCGTACAGCGCGACTATCTCGTGCGCACCCCGGCGAATCACGTTGGTACACTGCCCGTTATGTTCTTCCTGCACGGACTGGGCGATAACATCACCCGCTGCGACCAGGAGTATAACTTCCAACAGATGGCCGAGGAGTTCGGGTGGGCGATCGTGGTGCCGCAGGCCCGCAATTTAGGCATGGGCAACATGTGGAATGTGGGGATGACGAACAGTAATGTTGACGACGCGGGATTCTTGATGGCTCTTCTTGACTCGCTGACGGCCGAGCTGCAATTCAACCCCGACAGCGTCTTCTTCACCGGTTTTTCCATGGGCGGCTTTATGACCCATCGCATGGCCATCGAGCACGGCGACCGCATCACCGCGTGCGCACCTGTAAGTGGTCTGATCTACTATGAACAGGCCTCCTTGACCCCAGTCGCACCCGTGCGGATGCTTCACATTCACGGCACGACCGACCCCGTGGTGGGTTACAACGGGAACTCCACCGCTTTTGGCTCGAACCTCGGCCTCGGGGTGGACGCCATCATGGATTACTGGCAGAATGCCAACGGCTGCAGCGGGGATCCGACCATTGACACGCTCCCCGACCTTAAGAATGACGGCCTTCGCTTTATCCGCTACACCTACGACTGCGGCACCGATTTGCAGCATCTGAAAGTGGTGGGCGGAAACCATACGTGGTACGACAATGTCAACCAATATGATGTTGATTACAAGAATGTTATCTACGAGTTTTTTACCGGTCACAGCGCTCCTTCCGGCATCCCCGACCGCAAGACCGGACAACTCCAGGTTTGGCCGAATCCCACCAATGGGAGTCTCCACATCCAATCCACTAATCACAATTCACCAATCACAGTGATTAAGGTTTACGATGTGTATGGAAAAATGATAGACGTGGTGGGGACGAATGATTGTTCGCTCCTTCAGACCGCACAAATCGACCTTTCCCGTTATCCTGGCGGCGTGTATTTCGTGCAGACCTGTGATGGTTCGGTCACGAAAGTGGTGAAACAATAAGTTGGGAGAGAGTTATTGTCAGGCTTGTCATCTTCGATTTTGTCTTTTGGGCGATTATCATCACAGGGACAATAGCCACAGCCAACAGCTAAATGCTAACAGCCAGCAGCCAACAAACGGGAGATTTCCTCCTGCAGTTTCTCAGACACCGGCACTAATGGCAAGCGTAATGCATTGTCAATGAGACCCATGGCAGACATGATGGCTTTCACGCCGGCGGGGCTGCCCTCCTTGAAGCAATCGACGGTGAGCGGGACGAGCTGCTGGTGGATTTTGCGGGCTTCCACTAATTCCTGTCGCATGATGTGGTGTACCATATCGGCGACTTTCTTCGGGAAAGCGTTGGCCATCACGGAGATAAGACCGTCGGCGCCGGCGGCCATGAGCGGGAGGGTGAGCAAATCGTCACCGGAAATGACCATAAAGCCTTGCGGACGCTTGGCGATCAGCTGCAGGATTTGTTTCATTTTTCCGGAAGCTTCCTTGATGCCGACCACATTGGGGCATTCTTCAGCGATGCGAAGGGTGGTCTCCAACTCCAGGTTGCAGGAGGTGCGGCCGGGAACATTGTAGAGAAACACCGGCATGTCGGTGGCGGCGGCGAAGGTCTTATAATGGGCGATCAAACCTGCCTGCGACGGCTTGTTGTAGTAAGGCGTCACCGTCAGGATGGCATCCACGTCGAACAAGGCCAGGTGCTCTAATTTGCGGATCATAAAATGCGTGTTGGGGCCGCCGAGTCCGACCATCACGGGCAGACGTTTCGCATTCGTCTCCAAAATGCAGCGCAGCACATCGTCTTTTTCCGCGGGAGCGATGGTGGGGTATTCGCTGGTGGTGCCCAAGGCGAGCAGGTAATCCACCCCGTTCTCAATCATTCGGTTGACCAGCTCGGCGAGACGTGTGAAGTCAATTTGTCCGTCTTGCTTGAACGGCGTGATCAAGGCAACGCCCAAACCTTTGAAAGACTGTTGGATATCGGTTCTCATTTGCCGGAAAGTTTTTGGGTGTAATTGAAAACGGAATTTAAGAACTGGTTGTAGTTTTGGGACTCGGTCCGAAGAAGGAGATCGTAAAGGTTTTGGTAATCGTCGCAGCTGCCAATGATAAATTTCGAGCGTGCGGTGGTCAGGATGGCCTCAATTGGTTCGTGGTAGCGGTAATTGAAATCCAGAAGAATGTCAAAGTCGCGGTTGATAAAGTCCTGTACCTGCACCATGTTGGGTTCGCCACACCAAGTAAGCTGTTTTTGGCAGAAATAGTCGGCGGAAAGTTGCTGCAGACAGTAAAACGGCACGAATTTTTCGTCAATGTAACCGATGAGGTGCACGGTTTTCCCGGTTTGTTGCAGCTGCGTGAAAATCCGGAAGATGGACTTGTAGGAGTCCTCGTCGGTGATTTCGCACAGCACCCCGACAGTGTTTGCACGTGCCAATGCGCAAATTTTCCGCTCTTTGTCGGGCTTTTTCGCATTGATATGCTTGTGCAGAAAGTGGTTCTTTATCTTGGCAAACATACGATAATGGTCTTTACATAAAAACCTGCAAAGATACAAAAAATGTTGATAATTTTAAGTCTGAAGTGTTAAGCTGAAAAAAAAACGGGCGGAAACGACTCCGCCCGTAATAGGAACTAACGCGTCATGGCGCTTGTTGTGACTTATTTGACAATCACCTGCTTGGTGACTCGGTCGCCGTGCGTGGTCACCACCACGGAATACGTGCCGGGAGCAAAACCATTCGTGGAAATCACCACGTGACTGTCGCCGTAGAACTGCTCGAACACCTTCTGTCCCATCATGTTGTAAATCTCCACACGTTCAATTTGGTCGGTGGCGACTTGCACGAAATCGGTGGCCGGGTTCGGATAAACGGAAACCTTGATTTGGTTGTATTCCGGGACGAGGTCGATCGAAACAGACAAGGAGACGGGGATCACCACTTCGCCGTTGTTGATGTCGCTGGAGAAGCAATGTAACTTGGCGGTGTAGGTGTCGTTGACGTTCATCCCGTTGGTGTTGGCGGTGACTGTGACAGGCTGGTTGCCGCCGGCATTGATGCTGCCGATAGCCGGGCTCACGGTCAACCAAGGCGTGATGGGCGTACCGTTGATTTTGCCGCCAAGACAAAGGTTGTAGTCGTAGGCGGAACCGCTGAAGCGGTTGTACCAAGTCGAACCTTTCTTATACCAGCAACTGTAGTCGTTTGCGGTAGCACCGTCCAGGGGCGCGAGGTAGGCGCCTTCGGGTTGTACGAACCAGACGCCGAACCAGAGGTCGCTGCCGTCAATCACGAATGGAGTGGTGAGTTGGATGGAGTTCCAGCCGCTGTCCGGGACGAAGGTTTGCTCATAGAGAACGGCGCCGGGACCCGGATGCAGGAGCGAATTGTTCATTCCATAGACTCGCACTTTGGCCGTCGGAAGCGCGGCATTCATGAAGACATGGATCTCGTTCAGCGTTTTGCCGATGTGCTGCTGGAGAGCGGAAGCCGGATAGCCGATAGCCAGATCCACATCGTCGGCCGCACCATTCCAACCCACGAAGGTGTAAGGCTCGTCCAGATAATAATGCAGATCGGTCTCAGTGGTCGGGGTGGTGTTCGGGTTCGGGATGTCGTAGGTGGTCGTGACATAGAAGTCGGTGCCGCCGGTGCCGGGGTTGTTCATCGTCACCGTCTGCGAAGCCGTGCTTTGCGGGGGAATGGCGAACGTCAGGTTGTCGGGCGTCACCGCGAATTCGCCGACGAGGGCTGCGGAAACCTCCGTCACCACAAAGTCATCGACGTAATACGTGCCGGATGCATTGTTGGGCGCACCCGCGTAGAAGTTGATGCCTGCCAATTGGTTGATGCCACTCGTGTTACCCTGCTGATAGCTGAACTGCCAGGTGTGCACAAGGACATTGTTGACGGTGAGGATGGCTTGGTCGTTGTCCATGTCCACGTCAAATTCAATAGGGAACCAAGCGTTGGACGGATAGTTGAAGTTGATCTCTGCACCGCCAACGGAAAGGTAACCGGTTCCGTTGTTGTTGAAATAGCACTCCAATGCCCATTGCTGCAGCAGAATGTGCTGGATGTTGAAATAGGCGCCGTTGCCTGACGAAGGAACATAGTAGTTGAAAGTCAACGTGTAATGCCCCGTCGTGTAATTGCCGAACGGATAGACCTGGTCGTTGCTCCCTGTGATATACAGCGAATTAGGGGCGGAAGAGGCTTGTGCAGAGGAAATGACACCGTCCTCGGCAGAGCCGGGAGCACTGCTCCACGTGGTCCAAGCCGGGTTCGACTGCGCCAGATGACTGCCGGCCGTGTAGGAATCAAAGTTGTCGCTGAAGACAACGGTTTGCGCAAACACAAAAGAAGTTGCGGCAAACATAAACAGCAAAAATAGTAAACTTTTTTTCATAAGCATTTGATTTTGAATTTCTGGGTGCAAAGTTATACTTTTTTTCAGTTACATTGTTCTTTATTCCGAAAATAAATTTACAAAAACAAGTGCTTTGTGTAAAAACCACAAAGGAGATGCGTTCTTGATAAGTGTATGAGTCTGTGAAAATGTGTTTGTTACAGTCTCCAAAGCGACATCACCACGGCGGCGGCGATGGCGGCGTTGAGCGACTCGGCGGTGTCGCGGCCTTGCACAGGCGAAGGGATGGTGATGCGGTGGGTGACCGCTGCGGCGACTTCTTCGGAAATGCCGTTCGACTCGTTGCCGACAACCACGATGTCGGAGTCCTGGAATTCGAAATGGCTGATGGACTCGCCGTTGAGGAAGGTGCCGAGGATGCGGCGGCGAGTGCCCTCGCGTTGGAGGAACGGGACCAGCGGAAGACGGTGGACGCTCACGTGCGCGAAAGAACCCATGGTGGCCTGGATGGTTTTCGGGTTGTAGAACTCCACGCAGTCGGGAGAGCAGACGATGTGCCGGATATCGAACCAGTCGGCGGTGCGGATGATGGTGCCGAGGTTTCCCGGGTCGGAAATATGGTCGAGGACGAGGACGGGCCGGTCGGTGGGAATGCCGGGAAGTCCTGTGCGTTGCCGTGCGATGGCCAGCAGCTCCGGCGAGGTCTGCATGGTGCTGATGCGGGCCATCTCCTCGGCAGAAGCTATCGTCACCTCGCGCCCTTGCAGCCAACGGTTGTCTCGCAAGGCCGACTCGGTCGCGAAAATCTCTTCCACCCCGAAATCGGAAGCGCACAGCATCTCCACGCATTTGTAGCCTTCCACCAAAAACAGCCCGCTCTCGTCGCGGAACTTTTTGGCGTGCAACTTTCGGATTTGGGATATGCGGTTCTTACTGAGCATTTTACGGTTTTAGGGTCGAGGGGCGTGGTGTCAAGGGAATAGTCTAAGTCCTAAGTCTAAGTTTAAGTTTAAGTCTAAGTCTAAGTCTATGTCCTAAGTCTAAGTCTTAAGTCTAAGTCTAAGTCTTAAGTCTAAGTTATCCGGTAATAGCTTCTCGCCAGTGAACAGCTAACAGCCAACAGCCAAAAGCCAACAGCCAAAAGCTAACAGCCAACAGCTAACAGCTAACAGCCAACAGCCACTCCCTCAAACTCCTGAATCCTCCTTTTGTATTCCTCTTGGATCGGGATGGACTGATGGGTTTGGCGGTCGAAGCCGGCGAGGACGCTGAAGCAGGTGGTTTTCACGGTGTTGGTCCTGGTGTCGCGCAGCTGCTGCCGCATTTTCAGACTCTTATGCCCGATTTCGACGATCTTGGACTCGCAGACCAGTTGGTCGTGGAATTCCACGGGCGCGAGGAAATCCAAGTCTATATGCACCAAAACCAGGTCGATGGTAGTCCAATCGACCTGGTCCTGTAGCACTTTTTCCAAATAAAAACTCCGCCCGAGGTCAAAATAGTGGCATTGGATGCCGTTATTGACATGGACGAAGGGGTCTAAATCGCTCATCCGCACCTGCACGGGCACGGCGACTCGGAAATCCGGATCTTCTTGGAGCGGTTTAGAGGGCATTGATCTTCTTCATCAAACCTGATTTCAGGTTGGCGGCTTTGTTCTTGTGGATCATGCCTCTTTTGGCGAGTTTATCAATCATGGCGGTCATGGTTGACAGCTTTTGCGTGGCCTCGCCTTTGTCGCTGATGGCGCGGATGTCTCTCAACGCGTTACGCATCGTTTTGGAGTAGTAACGGTTTGCTAATCTTTTCTTTTCGTTTGCTCTGATTCTCTTTAAAGATGACTTGTGGTTTGCCATTATTTCTTACTGTTTTTGATATTTTACGTTTAAAATTTTCGAGCGGCAAAAATAGACTTTTTTTGCATATAATCAACCCTTTGCGAAAATATTTTTTCAACAATGATTTTCACTGCTGTGTTCATGACATTCACAGCGGCCATTTTTGTTGATAAGGCACGCCGAGCGCATTGAGTCCGCTTGCAGACAATAGATGTTTTGGGGCGTCGTCAAGCCACACCACGCGCACGGCGTCGTCGGAAACGCTCAGGATAATGCCTCCCTCTGCGCGCCAGTGAAGCTGTGTGATCCCTTCATCCTCAAGACAGTATAGTAGCGGGTCGTGGTTGTCGTGCTTCAGTTTGCTTTTCGATTTCAACTCGGGATAGAAAAACTCTTGCATCTTGTTTTGGATGAACAGATAGTGCTGGTTCAGGCTGCCGTCTTTTTCTTGGTGGGGCGCGTGGCCGCAGCCGTCAAGCGGATACAGCTTGTTGCGCACATGCAGCGAGTCGAGATATTGGTGGATGGATTTCGAACCGTACATCTCGTCGAATAATTTCTCGCCCATTTTGCCTTTCACTTCCGCAAAGGGGATGCCTTTGTCGAACGGGACGATATGGTCGGCGGTGCCGTGGAAAGAAACCACCGGTACAGGGTGTCCGTCCAGCTCGTGGAGGTCGTAAACGGCTCCCCACATGTTGGCCAACGCTCTGATTTTCACATTGTCGCGATATTCGTTGCCCGAAGTGTGCAGCGAACCGCATTTCTTCCGGAACTTGTGTTTTTCCACGAATGGCGGACAGTTTTTGTCGTTCATGAAAGCAGTGGCCAGAGCGGTGATGGAGCCCGCGCTCGTGCCCGCGAGAAAGATGTGGTCGGGATCGATATGGTACTCGTCGGCGTGCGCCACCAAATACCGAAGCGCGGCGTGTGAGTCCTGAATGGCTTGATAACCACACTGTTGAATGGAACTTTTGGAAATCGTGAATCCCATCCGGTAATTGATGGAGGCTACCACATAGCCGCATTTCGCGAAATGCTCGCACCACCCCCGCATATTCTTGGTGCCCTTGTCGCCGACAAAATACGCGCCGCCATGGAGCAGCACCAACAACGGCCGCTTTGTAAGAGTGTCGTTTTCAGGAACATATAAGTCCAAGAGCAGTTCCCGCAATTTGGATGATGCCGTTTTGGGGAGCAGTTTGAGGAACACTTTGGTGAAGTTGATGTCGTTCTCCATGGGGTAGCTGGTCCAGAAACCTTTCGCCTTCCCGTATTGTACATCGGAGAGCAACGAGAAGTTGTATTGCGGTTTGAGGTAGCGATCGGAGGCGGGCACGGTGTATTTGGGCGCCGTGTAATGCTTGAAGTCGATACGATACGTCTTCCCTGGTTTGTCTTGGGTGGTGATGGAGCCGAGGATTGCAGATGAACCGGCCGCGATGGAAAATGTCGCCAAACTGTTGATGGAATCCGTGACAAGTCTGTATTGATTGCCTTCTCGCAGAAGTTTGAAATGGATAGGGCGCGCGCTGCTCTTCAACGTGTCGATTCGATAATATTTTCCGATCACCCCGCTTTTGTCGGCGGTTTCGACGCTCAGAATGCAAGCGCGGTTGTCTATTTTGCCTAAAAAGTACCCTTTGGCTTGGAAAAACGTGGAATCGACGTCATCCAGGTTGTTCACGAATTCAGTTCCGTCAGCACCACCCGCTTCTTCTTGCTGGGAACGGTTGCCGTCTTTTGCTTTGTTTTTGCAAGAAACAGGAACCATAAGCAGAGTTCCGGTCAATAGAACCAGTGTCAGCACCGACAGGATCCTTTTCAAAAGGGATGATATGTCTGACCTTTTCCGCATACTTGTAATTTTGATGCAAAAATACATTTTTTTTTGCAAAACTTTGATTGCGAATGATAAATGGAAAAATTGTGAATTGTGAATTGAAAAGTGGTCCCACAAGGGCTCGAACCTTGGACCCGCTGATTATGAGTCAGCTGCTCTAACCAACTGAGCTATGGGACCCGACAGCTGTACTGCCAAAAATTTCAGGCGGCAAAGATACATTTTTTTTCGATTCGCCGACAGGTGTTTTTTAACGGCCGTCCGATGTGCCGAGCAGATGCTCCGCCGCCACAGCTGCCGAGGCGAATGCGAAAAACAGGTTGTAACCGCCGCAGACTCCGTCCACGTCCAGCATTTCCCCTAAAATGTACATGCCGGGATGGTTTTTCGCTGCGAAGTTTTCGTCTACCTCTGACAAGTCGATGCCGCCGTGGCACACCTGCGCCGACTCCATCGGATAGGTGTCTTCGATGGGGAATGCAAGGGCGGTGACGGGGAATGGTTTCGCATGATGCAGTGCCGCTAACTTCGGGTGCAGAAGTCCGACGGCATTCCCATATTTTGCCAAATAGGAAACCGCGTCGAAACGTTCGTCCCAATAGATAAGATTGAATTCCAGACGGCAGTTCTCGCGTGACGGCAGCCGTCTGTAGTATGCCGACAAATTCATGACCACAATGCCTGACACACCCTCATCCTTGAAGGTTACTTCGCCGAACTCTTTGTGTATGAGTCTGTTGGATTGATATAGCGAGACGATCGCTTTTGTTCGGCATCCGGAGAGCGATTTCGGGTACCGTGCCAGCTTAAAGCCTGACAAGGATGCTTCTAAAGTTCTGGTTTTAAGCGGAATACGTTGTAGGTAGCTGTTATAGTTGCGCTGGTTCTTGGGAATCATGCCTGCCGGAGATCCCGAAGCGAGCACTATGGCGTCAAATGCGGTCGGAAAATCGTCAACGTACCACTTGCCATTTTGATATTCAAGATGTTGGATGTTGTGTTCCGTCACGATTTCAACCCGATTCTCCGGGAGATCGTTCAGCACATCGACCACGGTTTGGGAAAACTGCGAGGCGGGATAGACGCGCCCTTCCGAATCGGAGACGGTGACCAATCCCCAGTCGGCGAACTGCTGTTCGAGTCGTTCGGGGGTGTATTTTTGCAGCATTTTCGCTAAAAAAGCCGGTTCGTTGTAGTGCTCGGGCCGGATTTCACGGTTGAAAATATTGGCCTTGCCGCCACCGGAAGCCCGCAGTTTCGCCCCGATTTGCCTGTTTTTTTCAAAAACGGTAATTCGTAAACGCTTGTCCTCGGAGAGTTTCTTGGCGAGAAACAATCCGGAAGCGCCTGCGCCCACAATGGCAATATGTCGGTTTCCGCGATTCATTCCTGGTTGAGGAAATCCCGGACGGTCTGAAGCATTTCGGCACGGGCGACATCGAGGTCGTCGTTGAGGATGGTTTTGTCGAACTGCGGCGCGAAAGTCATCTCGTATTCAGCCTTTTCCAGACGTTTGTGCAGCGACTCCTCGGTTTCGGTGCCTCGGTTTCGCAGCCGGTTCTCCAATTCCTGGATGCTCGGCGGTTCGATGAAGATGGCCATTGCATCGTCGCCGAAATATTTCTTGATATTGAGTCCGCCTTTCACATCGACGTCGAAAATCACGGTCTTTCCTTCGTCCCAGATGCGCTGGATCTCGCTTTTGAGCGTGCCGTAGAACTGGTTGGCATAGACCTCCTCCCATTCGAGAAAGTCGTCGTTGCGGATTCCCTCTTTGAAATCCTCGACGGAGAGGAAATGGTAGTCGCGCCCGTCGACTTCGCCTTCGCGCTTGGCTCTGGTGGTCGCGGATGTGGAGAAACGGAGCTCGGGGAGGAACTCCAGGACATGTCTGACGATGGATGTTTTGCCGGCTCCCGATGGAGCGGATACGATAATTACTTTGCCTTTCATTTTAGTTGTTTTTAGACGGCAAAAATACGAAATTTTCCGGGAAATCCAACGCTAAAAGTACAAGTTCGAGTCTCCGTAACTCAAAAAACGGTACTCGTGGTCCAACGCATGCTGGTAGATGCGTTTCCAGTTGTCGCCTAAAAAGTTGGATATCAGCAACAAGAGCGTGCTTTTGGGCTGGTGGAAGTTGGTAATCAGGCCGTTGACAAGGTGGCGGGTGTAGGTGGGCAGAATGATGAGGCATGTGCTGGCACGAAGCATGTCCGTGTCGTGTTGTTTCAGGTAATCCAAAATGGCGGTTAACGACTGATTGACAGTTACTTCATGGATTTTCGGGTTGTCGTAGGTCTCCCACTGGCTCACGAAAAGCGGATTTTCCATCCCGAGGTGCAGTTTGGCTCCGACCACAAACAGGGATTCAAGCGTGCGGGTGACGGTTGTGCCGACGGCGATGAGCTGCTTGTCGCTGTTTTTCAACATTTTATGGATAAAATCCTCGGTGATGAGGATTTTTTCTTCGTGCATGAAATGCCCCCCGATAGTTTCGGAGGAGACGGGCTTGAAGGTGCCTGCCCCGACATGCAGCGTGACATATTCGGTTTCAACCCCTTTGGCGTTCAACGACCGCAGAAGGTCGTCGGTGAAATGCAAGCCGGCGGTGGGGGCAGCCACAGAGCCGTCGTGCCGGGCATAGACCGTCTGGTAGCGCTCGGTGTCGCTCTCTTCCGCCTCGCGGTGAATGTAGGGTGGCAGCGGCACTTTGCCGTAAGCCTCGATCCATTCGGCAAAAGAGACGTCGGAATCGGACCAGGAGAATGTCACCTCGAAGGTGCCCTCGATCGCTTCGCCGCGCTCGGCCCGGACCCGTACGGTCCGCTCGCCCAATGGCACCTCGATTTCCAGCGGATGCTTCCACTTCCGGGCATTGCCCACCATGCACTTCCATGTGACACTGCCAGTTAGCGTGAAGGCCACGGCGGGGTCGGAAGATGGCGAAAGAGGTTCCAGACAGAAGATCTCGATGGCGGCACCCGTGGCGTTGTGCACCAGTAACCGCGCATGGATGACCTTCGAATTGTTGAACACCAACCACTGCTTCTCGGAAAGATAATCGGGCAACTGGTGGAAGACGGTGTCTGTGATTTTGTCTTCTTTCTTGTTGAAAATCAAAAGTTTGGATCTGTCGCGTTCGGTCGCGGGATAGTACGCGATGCGCGATTCCGGCAAGGCGTAATCGTAATCCTCGATGCGGATGTTTCTGCTATTGTCTGTCATGCCGCAAAAATACATTTAATTCGGGTACATACTACTGTTGTATATATTAAAAATATTGACAGTAAAATATTAACAATTTTTAACTTGACAAACGCTTTTTTATGATGTATTTTTGCCGTGAAACAAAATGTTCTCATAATGAAAACGAAAAATATAGTGAAAATATTGGTTTTCAGCGTATTGTGTTTACTGGGGGTAAACATGCTTCGGGCACAGGATGCGCTTTTGCGCGTGTATTCCGCTGAGATCTGTGATGAATCCTCCGCTCCGGCCTGCTTTTCATCCACGTATGCATGTGTGCGGTTCCGGAACGACTTTGGGACGAAGGAGATGATGTTCGCGGATGCCACGGGCGTGCTTAAGTTTCGGAAAAATGTGACCCTTCTTTCCGTAAATCATTATGGATATGCGCAATACGGTGATTTCCGCTTCAGTGTCGGATATGGGCGGAATTTTGGTGACCGCTTCGCAATGACGGCCAGGATCTTTTACTTGATGGCCCATGCGCGAGGCTATCCGCCACGACATTCCCTGTGCGCCGACTTTTCCACAGCTTGCAAGGTGTCGGACAAATGGGTGATCGATGCTTCGGTGTATAATCCGTTCATGCTACGTTACGGCGTTGTTGGTCAGGAGGTTATTCCGATGAGGTTTTCAATTGGGTGCGCGTATGTGCCTGCGCGGAAACTGCTGGTGTCCGCGAGGATGTCTAAAACGCTGCCAGGTGCATGGGAGGTAGGCTGTCGCGTCGTGACCCAGCCTCTCCCGCCACTGCTTCTCGCTGCCGACTGCTCCAACAGTCATCTTGGATTTTACGTCGGATGGCTGTGTGGCAGATTCCTGTTCTCGGCGCAAGCCGCATGGCACTATCGTGTCTCGTTGTCGCCGCAACTCGGCATCGGCTACTTTTAAGAAAAACGAAAATCAACGGCAAAGTTGGTGATAGAAGGTGAAGTTCAGCTTTCAGATTTCTCGCCAGCCAGCCAAAAGCTAAAAGCCAATAGCCAAAGTCATAGTCTAAATCAAAAAAAGATGAAAACAAAAAATATCATATTAATCATGGTTTGTTTGATGCTGTCGGGCATCGGGAGGGGGTGGGCGCAGTGGGATTCCGTGCGAGTGGTCGAAGATGTTGTCGGACATTGGGAGATGCAGCTGGATGAGCTTGGCGAGTCGGGTGAAATGGATGAATCAGAGGATGTAACGGAAGAACTGCTGGAACGTGTGGAGGCAATACAGCGGAATGCCAAGCCCAATCTGAACGATTTGAGTTACGAGGTGGCTGTAAATAATCTACAACTTTCTGATTATCAATATTATCAACTACAGTTGTATATTGAAGAATATGGCCAGTTGTATAGCCTCTATGAGATTCCTGCGATTGACGGTTTTTCGAAATCGGATATGCAATTGCTGGCGGAAAGGGCTGTGGTGAAGCCTCCGCCGCCGAATCGCCCGACGTTCAAGCAACTGCTGAAAGAGGGTAAAAACGTCTTGTGGGTTCGATACGGGCAGGTGTTGGAAAGGCAGGCAGGATACGACACCTCGCGGGCGAACCACTATGACGGTTCCCCCGCGCATGTGCAGTTCCGCTACGACTACAGCATCCGCAATCATTTCGGTTTCCGGATTGCAGGGGAGAAGGACGCGGGCGAGGCTTTTTTTCGCGGGGAGCAGAAACAGGGATTCGACCATTATTCGGGTTCCCTTTATGTGAAGAACCTGCGGTGGCTGAAGTGCGCCGTGGTCGGGGACTATCGTTTGAACTTCGGACAAGGACTGGTGTTGGGGTCGTCCATGATGTCCGGACGAGGGGGCGGTGTGTCGGCGGCGCGTCGGTTTGGCGACGGCATCCGCCCGGTGGCCACCACCAACGAAAGCACCCTCTTCCGTGGCGGCGCGGTGACACTCGGCAATTCGAATTGGTCAGGGAGTGTTTTCGCGGGACGGATCACCGAAGACCACAGCACGGCGTTCGGCGGCGCCATTTCCCACCGCCGGGCTCGATTCAGCATAGGACTGCAGCTGATAGGCTTCGGTTCGTTTGCGGACACCTCCTCCTGGCAGCAACGCTGGCAGTCGTTGTTCCATCCCGACCGTCTGAACGCCGGACTGTCGTATAGGACAGTGGTGGGAAAAGCGCTCCTGTTCGGGGAAGCCGCCGTAGATGAGAAAGGACACCCCGCGTTGCTGCAGGCGGCGCTCTTCCCCGTGTCGCCGGTTTTCCGTGTCGCGGCGATGCTGCGCTACTATGCCACGGGCTACCAGTCTCCGATGGGTCGTGGATTCCGCGCTTCGTCGGGTGATTGCGGGGAGTTCGGGACCTACCTCACCGGACATTTGGTGCTCTCACGGAAAGTGGAGGCGGACATATTCTTCGACTATTATCGGCTCCGTTGGCTGAGCTATCGGACAGATTCGCCTGTGCCCGGAATGGACGCCGGTGTTGCAGTGAATTGCAACCTTTCGCGAAAAAGCTCGCTGACAGCCCGATACCAGTGGAGAAACCGACCCAAGAACGAAAGCGAGGACATGTATATGCATCGGTTAGACGAGCAATGTCGGCACCGTTTCCGATTGCAGTGGAACTGTGCGCCGATTTCCATGCTGAAGACCAAAACGGAAGTCAGCATGGTGTTCAACAAAAGTTCGACCGACAACCGATGGCGAAAAGGAATTCTGATGTATCAGGACCTGGCCTGCAATTTCCCGAAACCGCAGCTCAGCCTCCACCTCAGAATCGCCTATTTCGACACCGACAATTATGACGAGCGTCTGTATGCCTACGAGAATGATGTCTATTACGCATTCACCGTCGGTTCCTACTATTATCAGGGTATGCGCGCCTGTCTGCTGCTGCGCTACAAGGTACAACGGTTCAGCGTGTGGGTGCGGCTCTCGCGGACGCATTATCTGGACAAAAACGATGTCAGCAGCGGGTTGACGCACATCGACAAACCGCACAAGACAGAATTGAAGGTGCAATGCCTGTACCGCTGGTGAGAATAAGAAACAGGGAGGTGAGGGCGTTTCGTTTGCAGATGGTTCTTATTCTGTGAAAACGCTGTTTCGCACGGCGAAAAAGTGTATTTTTGCCGCGTAAATAGAGTGAGATGTCAGAGGGCAAACATTTCTTACCCATCACCAAGAAGGAACTCGACTATTTGAGTTGGGATTATGTGGATGTCATCATCGTGAACGGGGACGCTTACGTGGACCATCCGTCGTTCGGGGCGGCGGTCATCGGGCGTGTGCTCGAACGCGAGGGGCTGCGTGTGGCCATCCTGCCGCAACCCAACTGGCAGGACGACCTTCGCGACTTCAAGAAATTGGGCACACCGCGACTCTTCTTCGGGGTCACCTCCGGCAACATGGACTCTATGGTCAACCACTACACCGCCAACAAGCGCTTGCGCAGCGATGACGCTTACACCGCCGGCGGAAAAGCCGGATTCCGTCCCGACTATGCTGCCACGGTCTATTCCCGCATCCTCAAGCAGCTGTTTCCCGAGGTCCCCGTAGTTCTCGGCGGTGTGGAGGCTTCCATGCGGCGGCTCTCACACTACGACTATTGGAGCGACACCCTCAAACCATCCATCCTCCTTGACAGTCAGGCGGATGTGCTGGTCTATGGCATGGGCGAACGGCCCATCGTGCAGTTGGCCCGGCTGATGCAACAGTCTGACTGGCGCCAGCACCTCCACGAATGCTCGCAGATCGCTTATATAGACAATAGTATCGACCGATACAAATCCGAAAATCCGATTCTGCTGCACGATTATGCCGAAGAGTTGAAGGACAAGCGGAAGTACGGCGAGGACTTCGTGGCGATGGAGAAAGAATCGAACAAACGAGTGCAGCGCACTCTGATTCAACCGTATGGTAGTCAAAATGTGATTGTGCGTCCGCCGTTCCCCGTGGCCACGACAGAGGAGATGGACAACTTTGCCCTGTTCGACAGGATGATGAATGCCCCGCATCCCAAGTACTTGAAGCGCGGCGACATTCCCGCCTTCGAGATGATCAAGAACTCCATCACCATCCATCGCGGCTGTTTCGGGGGCTGCAGCTTCTGCGCCATCGCCGCTCATCAGGGGAAAGCCATCGCCTCGCGCTCGGAGGAGTCCATCATGCGCGAGGTGGAAGATCTGGTGCAACGCCCTTATTTCAAGGGACATATCAGCGACTTGGGCGGTCCTTCGGCCAATATGTACAAGATGCACGGCAGGGACCTCTCCAAGTGCGAGACATGTGCGCGGCCTTCCTGCCTAGTGCCGAAAAAATGCCCGAACCTGTTGGCCGACCACCATGCCGTCACCGCGCTGTACAAAAAAGTGATGGACACCGACGGCGTGAAGCACATCACCATCGGCAGCGGCATCCGTTACGACATGCTGCTGACGGACGATGAACGGGAGAAAATGACACTGGGACTGGGCGAGTACTTGCGGCAGGTGGTGCGGCATCATGTCTCCGGACGACTCAAAGTGGCCCCGGAACATACCGATTCCGAAGTGCTTGCGCTCATGCGCAAACCTTCGTTCGACCATTTTCTCAGCTTTTTAAGGGATTTTAACGCGGAAAACCGCAGTTGCGGTAAAAGCCAGCAATTGATCCCCTATTTCATCGCCTCCCACCCTGGATGCACCGTCGAGAAGATGAGCACCCTCTGCGACATCACCCACCAATACCGGCTGATGACCGACCAAGTGCAGGATTTCACGCCCACGCCCATGACCTACGCCACAGCGATGTATTATCTTGGTTACGACCCTTATACGGGCGAGAAAGTGCATGTCGCGAAAAGCAAACAGGAACGGCAGGACCAGCATCTCTTCTTCTTCGCCGACCTCCCGGAAAACAAAGGAAGGGTGCGGCAGATCCGGAATGGGTTGACAATAAAATCAAACCATAATCGTTCTGCTAAAATAGAATCATCCTCTTCGAGGAACGACAATAAAGACAATAATCGGAAAAAATATAATCACAAAAAAAGTTAAAAATGAAAAAGCAAAGAATCGCCATTTTGTTGATGTCCTGCATGATGATCGCAGGATGTCTGAGTGCACAGCACCCGACCCGCCATTTCTTCTCCTTGAACGGAGGTCTTGGCTTCACCACCTCTTTCCAAGCGAAACCCGCGTTAAATGTCAACTGCCTGGGCGGATTGACAGACAATGTTGGTGTCGGTTATCAACTGCACCACAATCACTTTACCTTCGGCGTGGGGCTTGAGTATGACTACAGTGTTTACGGTTATTCCTCAGGTGAGGATATTCCGTTCGGCTTGGTGGTTGTGCCCAAAGGCACGACCGAGATTTTGCACGATATGCGGCTGAACATCCCCGTGATGCTTGGCGGCGAGTTCGGCAAGTTCTATTTCAAGGCCGGTGTGGCGCCCTCCATTAGTTTCTATGGCAATGGTTCAGTCCTCGGACCTGCCCTCAACGACCATTCTGTGGTCTGGGATGCTGAGGATATCGAACGGGTGTCCTATACTCGCGACTTCCAGCTCTTGGGCCGGTTTGAGATCGGCGGTTCCTTCGGCAATTTTGTCGCTTTTGACAATCCGCTGCAACCCCGTGCACGTTTCTACTTGGGCGCTTATTTCGATTTCGGATTCCTGAACGACAATGTGAAAGAGCACAAGGGAACGTATATGCTGAGTGCTTATCCGGAGGCATCTTCGGTTCCTTACATCGTCAGCAACGAATCCCTTGGCGACAAAGCCGTTCCTTTCAGCATCGGTTTGCGTTTCACGTGCCTCTTCAATTTGGCTAAGTAACATCTTCCTTTTTACTCACCTGCAACCGGGTTGCAAATGCGGTGTGACGGCCGTGTTTGCAACCCGGTTGCGGAATGAAAACCGTACTTTTGCCCCGTGTTTTGAGACTTGAGACTTGAGACTTGAGACTTGCGACTTGAGACTTGAGACTTGCGACTTGAGACTTGCGACTTGAGACTTGGGACTTGCGACTTGAAACTTGCGACTTGAGACTTGAGACTTGCGACTTGAGACTTGAGACTTGCGACTTGAGACTTGCGACTTGCGACTTGAAACTTAAAGGGAAAAAGTATTATTATGGAAAAACATCACCACGAACATCATCACGAACACGAGCACGAACATCACCACGAGCATGGCTTGCGGGAACAGCTCGTCAAAATTGTCGTCACGGTCGTGCTGCTCATTGCAGCGGTACTGATCGAGAAACACACTGCATTGACTACCTGGCAGTTGCTGCTGGTATATCTCGTGCCGTATTTGCTCATCGGCTTCGACACGCTGAAGGAGGCTGCGGAGGGCTTGGCGCACGGCGAGGCCTTCAACGAACACTTCCTGATGTCGGTGGCCACCATCGGCGCCCTTTGCATCGGCTTCCTGCCCGGTGCGGAGACGCAGTTCCCGGAAGCCGTTTTCGTGATGCTCTTCTTCCAAATCGGCGAACTTTTCGAAGGTTATGCCGAAGGGAAGAGCCGCGACAGCATCGCTCACCTGATGGACATCCGTCCCGACACGGCCAACGTGATACGTGACGGCAACACCCTGACTGTCAATCCTGAAACGGTTGAAGTAGGGGAGACCATCGTCATCCGTCCCGGCGAGAGAATCCCGCTTGACGGGGTGATCACGGACGGGACCTCTGCGCTGAATACCGTGGCATTGACTGGCGAGAGCATGCCACGCGAGGTGGGCGTTGGCGATGAGGTGATTTCCGGCTGTGTGAACATTTCCGGGGTTGTGAAGGTGCGCACTACCAAGAGCTTCGGGGAGAGCACCGTGTCGAAGATCATCCGTTTGGTGGAGGATGCCGGCGAGCACAAGTCCAAGAGCGAGACATTCATCACCCGTTTCGCGCGGATTTATACGCCTGTTGTGGTCTTCGCGGCCGTCGCGTTGGCGTTGCTGCCCCCACTCTTCTCCGGCCATTTCGCCACGGCTTTCCCGGTGTGGCTCTACCGCGCCCTGCTCTTCCTCGTGGTCTCCTGCCCGTGTGCCTTGGTCATCAGCGTGCCGCTCACCTTTTTCGGCGGCATCGGGGGCGCTTCGAGGAACGGCATCCTCATAAAGGGCGCCAACTTCATGGACGTGCTTTCCAAGGTCGATACGGTGGTTTTTGACAAGACGGGTACGCTCACGCACGGACAGTTTCAGGTCGATGCCGTGCACCCGGAGAAACTCGACGAACGGCAGCTTTTGCATCTCGCCGCGCATGTGGAGCACTTCTCCACCCATCCTGTGGGGGCGGCCCTCCGTGATGCCTTCCCCGATGAGGCTACCGATGGCTGTCAGGTGTCTGATGTGGAGGAAATTGCCGGTCACGGGGTGAGTGCGACAGTGGACGGCAAGCGGGTCTGTGTCGGCAACGCCAAGATGATGGATGCGGAGGGCGCGACGTGGCACGACTGCCATCTCGTCGGCACAGTCATCCATGTGGCGGTCGATGGCGAATATGCCGGCCACATCGTCATCAACGACAAAATAAAGGAAGATAGCGCCGATGCGGTGTCACAGTTGCGGGAACTGGGTGTTCATCGCACGGTGATGCTCACCGGAGACCGTGAGGAGGTGGCCAAGGATGTTGCCGACAGACTGTCGTTGAGCGAGTTCCATGCCGGACTGCTGCCGACCGAGAAAGTGGACTATGTGGAACGGTTCTTGCAGGAGAAGCCGGACGGAACCTTTTTGGCGTTCGTCGGCGACGGCATCAACGACGCGCCGGTGCTGGCCCGTGCCGATGTGGGCATCGCCATGGGCGGTTTGGGCAGCGACGCCGCCATCGAAGCCGCCGACGTGGTGCTGATGGACGACAAACCTTCCAAAATCGCGTCCTCCATCTGGATCGCCCGCCGGACATTGCGGATTGCCCGCCAGAATGTCGCTTTCGCCATCGGTGTGAAGGTCGCCGTGCTGCTGCTCGCCGCCGCCGGTCTCGCCACAATGTGGATGGCCGTCTTCGCTGACGTGGGTGTCACCGTCTTGGCCGTGCTGAACGCGATGCGGGCGATGCGTTGCCGCGAAGGGATGGATCGGGACTGAAATCTGCGGGATTCTGCGCGGGCTGCGGGCGATATGTGGGGAGGCGGTTCATCGGTAAGGAATATAGGAAACGATTGGTTGACTTAATATAGATAAATAGGTTTTATATCTCCAAGAATTGTACAAGAGCCATTAGAGTCTAAAACATCAAATTCAATAATCGGATAAGAAGTGTTTGTGTGTGTTTCGGGAGGGCCAATGCCAATGCCGTATTTACTTACCACAGTGTCTCTTCGATAGATAAATTCGGACTCTGATATTATCATTTCAGTTGAACTACGAGTAAAAGAGACTGTGTCATTGTCGCAACAGAAATACCGCTCTACGATTGATTGACTGTCCGAATCTTCATTGAGATCCGACGAGTCTCGCAAAACACCAACTATTATTCGGCGATTATTAAAAACAAGGAGACCAGTAGTAAAAAAAGGGCACCACCACCCTAACAAATTCACCGTAAACACAGGGTAATCGTATAATTGCTCAATGGTTATATTCCATGATACCCTCCCATTCACAGTATCTTTATGTGGTGTTATAGTTGCATAAGAAAAAATATCTGAGAAAGAGGAACAGTCCCAACAGCTGTCAACACACTTTAATACAGGAACGATGTCCTCATTACATATAGAGAGATGCTGAAATGAAATTGTATCGGGGAAAAGCGAAGGGATACCCCTTTGTCCTTTTAGATCTGCAGTATGAAACAAGAAAAGAAATGTGATGCAATATATAATTCTATTAGTATTCATTACTGTGACCTCCATTTCTTAAAAACATCCATTTTTGTTCCGTTATTTTGGGCAGAGAAAGTGGTGTATTTGCCAGAATTACTCATTGTTTCCATAATAGACTTATCAACATCAAGAGGTTCTACATTCGTTTTTCGTTTCCCCCATCCTTCTTCCCCAAAACCACACACAGCATACAGTCGATCAGGTTTGTTATTCTCAATATGTCTAATATAACCAGATTGGTTCACCTCCCACTCATCCTCCCCGTCTGGATCAACAACTTTTATAGGATTGTTACTACAGTAAGCATAGTTCGATTGATGCGGATATTTCCCACTCATCGGGTCCACGCTCATCCAGATGCTCAAATCCGAGCTGTAATAGCGTGAGCCGAAGTAGGATAGGCCGGTTTCGGAGTTCTTCTCTTTGGCGGAGAACGTGTACGACCAATTCAGAATTAAGAATGAAGAATTAAGAATGGGGTGCGCTGGCGAGGAATGCCTCCGCAGATCGCGCGGATCTGCGCGGAGAGGGGCGCATGGTGCCGTCCGCGTCCCAATAGGCGAGATGCGGGGGCTTGGAAGATGGGCGGTATGTTCGGAGGTGAAGTACATAAAGGCTTTGATTGGGTGATGATGCGGCCCTCATCTGTCAGTCTTTCAAGTGCCTTTTGCACCGCGACGGCTGTCCCATACTGCGAAAAACGCGAAGGGGTGAACACAGTCCCTCTTCCGCATTTTCTAACAGATTCAAGTATCTTATCATCAATAGATTGCATATTATTATACCTTAAAAATTTGTCGCAAAAATACAATATTTTTGCGACAAATTCAAAAAAACGTTTTTTTTCTATTTTTACGTAAGCAACAATTGATTTCACTAATATGGTTTATAATAACGGGGAAAACGCATTCACACAGAAAGCAAAAACATGAATTTTGGGGCCGAAATCCTATTCCAACACAGTGGTTTTGTATTTCAATATTTTACACTTTTTCGACTTGGAACAATATCATTTTTTTGCATCACAATTTTGGCAGTTATGGATCTATTGGACAATGCCTCACTTTTGCCCGTCTCAACCGAAAAGGGGAAATCGTACTTTATTAACCCGATGACAACATAAAATAGGAGGTGAGATTGGTCAAAGAAACGGTGTGGCTTACCCAACCAAGGAGAAGGTTAAACATGATTTATCAATCTGTCTTGGAGTTCTTTCGCAGCTTTCTTTAGCATTTTCTTCTTTACTTTGTTCGTCTCAAATTCGGCCATTTCTTGTGTTGCTTTCAGGTCATCTGGGCTTCCTACCGCAACGATTTGGTCTATCGCTCGTTGTATGTCGTTAATAGCCTGTTCTTTCTCTTCTGACTGTTTATTATCATTGGGAATATTTATGACACTCAATTTAGTAAGGTAATAGCCCTGATATGCTTTCTTAAAATTCTTATATATATCATTATTATAATCTAGACTTGATGCAAGACTATCAGCCAATTGAAGGTTCACATCAAGCATCCAATTATTGATGCGTTCCATATACAAATCTCTAAGTTCGTCTTTCTTTTGCTGATAATCCAGATGTTTCTTAATGTTCCCAAACTCTTTTTCATATTTTCTTAGCCTAACAAGCCCAATTATTCCAGCGACAGCTATTATAAGTGTTATCAATGATAAAATAAGCGACCATACTGTCACCTGATTATTGGTGCTAGTTAGAGCGTTGTTAAGAGAGTTGACTACTAATGTGAGTGTTGAAATAACATCTGATGATGATTGTGTATTGTTCACTTGGAGTGATGTCTGACAGCTGTCGGATTGTGCAATTTGGTCACTCTCCTGTTGAAGAGGAATCTTGAAGGAATTAAACACACAATGATCATTATTACCATTCGCACACAATCCGGCCAGTAATAAAAAAAACAACAGAAAACGTTTCATACAGTTTATTATTTGCGCCCTAACATTTTTGCCATTTTTTCAGATAAATCTTTGGCAATTGTTGGTTTTGTGATACAATCAATTGGTTTTCCTAATGAACCAGGAATTTCTCTGTTTCCTTTTGCTGACAAACAAATGATGGGTGTCTCTTTGTATTTTTCAATAGCCCTTATCTTCTCAGCTATCAGTATGCCCATATTGTTGTCTCTTTCGATTCTTCGAATCTCTGCCGTAGTGAAAATATTTTTTTCTTCAATTCCTATGGAAGAAACCATGATGTCCAAAACAAACAGGTCATACTGATTGATTGAGTTTATTTCATCAATCATCTCGGCATAATCTGAGATGAATTTTATCTCTCCCTTTTTATCTGCCATCCATCCATGGTTTAATCTAAGGTTGTCAATCAACAGATTGACATAGAATGGCTCATCATCAAAAAAAAGTATTTTACTCATTGTTTGATTGTTTTATGATGTATTATAAGTTTTTTATATTTCAAATATGGTAATTGCAGCTTTCACTTTTTCTTTATTGGTATACTCACTGAGAATATAGTTGGATTGTAATAACTCTTAATATAGCATTCTCCTCCATGTGCTTTCATGATTTCTCGTACTATAAACAGTCCCATTCCTGTACCACTTGGACGTAGGCGCTGTGCGTTTCCTCCTCGCTCCCACAGTTGGAATAACCTGTCACCTTTGCTCTGGTCCACACTGATGCCATGGTTAATAAAATCAATTTCGTGACTCATTCTAACTCCATTATAGTTGTATCTGATTGTAATCACACTATGGTCATCGGCATATTGTACTGCATTCTTCAACAGATTGATAAAGACCTGTTTGATTCTTTCTCTATCCACAAAGATTTTCTCGGGGAGTTGTCTCAATTGAGTGTCATAGGTAAGCTGTTTAGGGTCCTCCAATATAGAGTCGGGGGCTCTTTCAAACAACCTGACACAGTCAAGAATGCATTCTTTAATATCTACATCTTCGGGATTGTACGACACTTCACCTTTACTTAGTGAATAGATATACTGGACATCACCAATTATCTGCTTGAACATCATCGCTTGCCGCACATTGTCTTCAAGAGAACCTATCGTATAGCCAGTAATTGGCTTGCCCCTGTATACCTCATTTCTGTTCCGCTTGTATGTATCAATCAGAAACTCGTTTCCGTTCACCATTTGTGTGATTGGAGAACGAAGCTCATGCGACAACTGCTGTAGAAATGTCAATCTCTCCGAATCCGACTCTTCAATCCGTCCGATTATATCCACCATGAACTCGATATGTTTCCTGTCTTGCTCCCAGTAGGTTTTTGATACAAGTTTTTCGCTTCCATTCTGGCGTTTTCCTAACAGCAATATGCTCCCGAATTCCGTACCGTCCTTCTTTGTGATGGGAACCATAAGAAATGAACTGCTCATGTGGTTTGTGGCTCGAACCACATAACTCGATGAATTTTTTCCCAAAATCACTTTGCCTATTGGAAAAAGTTCGTTTATTCCACTAATAGTTGAGTCCAATTCTTTCTGGAACTTAAGTGTTTTATTTCCTCCTATATCAAACGAGGTAAGTCCTTCAGGAAATACCGCTTTCTTTACTATGCCATTCTGACTACTATTTTTATACACTGCGCAAGCCATTGCGCCAGTTGATTGGCACAAGATTTCTGCACACTGCTTGTCGAATTCTCCTATTTGTCTGAACGAAGTGTTTCTCAGTCTATCTTGGAATTTTTTTAGTGATTCATTCTCCTGTTTGTCAACAATAGAATTGAGCAACGTGGAGATATGCTTTGCCAAAACAGCAAGCCTTGTTTTCGTTTCATCTGGTATTTCATTCTCCGGGTCATCTTCACTCTTTATAATACGGAGTTTGAATATTCCAAAGTATTTCTCAAAGCGCGATGTACATCCGTTGCCGCCTTCACATAAAGTCCTTAATTTTGGTTTGTTGATGCATTCTTTTTTTTCAGCATGGTCACGAATAATGGGAATATTGACTACCAGTTCTTTGAATAATTGATGTCCTTCTGTACTGATGACATCTTTGGGCATGCAAGCAATGATAGGAAATTCATGATTTTTACAAATCATTTCTTCTTCCCCTCCCATCTCATTCTGTTTGATTATCAATCTTTTAACAAAGTGTTCTTCCCAAATCTTTTCTTTATTTGGAACATTCTCTTTGATATACCACTTCCGAAGAAAAAAAACAGGCTTTCTGTCGAAACCGACCAGTAGCGGTATTCGGTATGAAATTATTCCTGCATTGAACGTTTCGGACAAATACTTCATGATTTTTTCAAGAAGTAAGTCCACATTATCCGTCTGTTGGGAAATACTGTTGATGAAATCAAAGTCATCCCTGAAGGAGTGCTCGTCTTTCCATGCATACCATAGTTTAAGGGTAAAAACTAATCGAAGAATATCTTCTGCAAATTGGAAATCTGCAGAATCTTCGATTGGTTTTTCAGAACTCAGGAACTGAATATATCCATGTGGCGATTCATCTCTCTCTCTAAAAATGATAATGGAACAAAACTTGAAATCATCACCGCACTTATCACGATAGGCTTTGGAGTTAACTGCTTTTTCAATTTCATCTTCCCCATAAGTCACAATTAGCCGTTTTTCTTTATCCTCAAGGGCTTTGAACAACAGGTATCCACTTTGACCCTCTTTTCGTTTGCCTCTCTTCATCTTTAAGGGCAGTCCTTGAGGCCAGCAGGCACGGTCTTCGGCATAGTCACCATCAATCGTTCCGATGCCACAATAGCAGCACTGATAATATCTTGCCAGTGCTTTCGCCAATTCTGACAGCTTTTCAGGGAGATGGCTGTCAAGGATTTTCTTCATTGCCTCATTGCCGCATTCGGCTATTAGTTGTTTGATGTCTGATGATAAAATGGTGTCAGTCATTGTTCTGCATTCTTGTCATGTTTGGCCTCGAAAAAACCGAGGTGTTTTATGAAAAATTTGATTTGCAAAAATACCAAAATTTTGTTTCCATGCGAATGTTATAATCAAATCGGCAAAGAGGGTGTGTCAAAAGTCACGCACCCTCTTTGAATGTTATACGCTTCGAAAATTTTCTACTGTTTCACCAGCTTCAGATAATAAACCTGCTTGTCGGTGGTGATGACACGAACAATGTAGGATGCCTTTGCCAAGCGGCTGACGTTGAAGCGGTAGTCGTTGCGGAACTCGGCCACCTGTCCGCCCTGCATGGTGAGGACAGTGATTTCGGCAACCTCCTCTGGCGCGATGCCCATCACGATCACCTCGTCACGGGCGGGGTTGGGTGCGAGATAGGGCTTGCCGGCCTGCGGAATGAACGAACTGGACTGGAAACTCCGCGTGGTATCGTTGTCCGCTGTGATGGAATCAAGGAACTGGCGCATGTCTTCGGGAATCTTTTCAAGGAAATAATTAGCGGGAATACAGATTTCCGCATGGCATAAATACTTTTCATCTATACATAAAATAGCATGGAAGCAAATACTTTCATTATTTGCCACCATTTGCGTCAACTGACCGTAACTTAGCATAAGCAACGCATCCACATCAGTAAAAGGCAAATAGTTGAAAGACATCAGTTGAGATGGTTCGCTCCACAACGCAACGAGATCAGTGGTATTGGATGGAAGAGTAAAATGGACACTAAAATAAGAAGCATGGAACTGGGTGCTGGATAACTCAAGAAATTTAATCGTATAATCTTTAAAAACACAACCGTCGCGAATGCATTTTCGCCAATCAAGATATTCTGTGAATGTTTTTTCACAATTTCGTTGGCTGTCGTAAAGAGTGAATTCTATGTATCCATTGGCATAATCATCATATTCAAGAAGGATAATGATTGTTTGACATCCTCCTCCTGGAACAACTGTGACTGGTAAAGAGGTGACACTTACAATATTACTCCCCGAATTGGTTATAAGTTGGTCAAATGTTACAGACTGAGTGCCTGTATCACATAGTGTCACGGATAGTTTATAATACAATTTGCAGTCTTTTTCATAACATTCTTTTCGGACACTCACTGTAATATCCTCACAAGGGCACTCTTGTTTGTTAGAAATATTTAATGCAGGGGAATTTGAAGAACACCCGTCACCATAATGTGTATTCAAGTAATATTGACCAGGACCAGAGAAAATGAGGCCAGGACTGATAGTGGTGTCATCATCGACTAACGTCATGCTCCGATACCAGTACCAATGGAAAAGAGTGTCGTGATAAGGATACAAATAGTAAACGTGCAACGAGTCAGTCAGCTCATTTGGACACTTCTCGTAACAACCTGTGAGCAGGGCATCATAGTTTGGTGCAGGCGGAATAAACATCTGTTTCCTTGCAGAAGGACATCCGGTGGCAGGGTCAATATAGTATGCTGAAATAAAACCTGGCACGTAATAATAGGCTGTGACACCATGATAGCCATTGCTCCACAGCAAGCTTTGACCGCCATTGGAATGCACTTCAACAGGTGGATTGTGTATGCATTTGTTACCGGAAAAAGAGATAGACGGGGCTGCAGGTTGTTGATGTACCGTAAGGGTACAACTAGCTGTGGCCATGCAACCGTCCGGGCTGGTGACAATAATTGTAGCGTAATAGGGTCCTGAATATGTAGGAACAAAGCTGATATTGCTTTCTTGGGACGTAAACGAGAAAGATTGCGGTCCGGAAACATACCAGAAATATTGATTGTTACTCCCAGTATTTCCTTTCAATTTAACTCGTTCACCGAAACAATACTCCGTATTTCCTGTAATTCTGACCAAAGGAGCGTTTAAGAAATCAACATTTTTCATAATCTCTTTTTTGCAACCATTTGAGTAATTATGTACTTTCACCTTGTAGTCCCCTGTCTCGTAAGTGGAGAACTGATTAGAGTAATTGGTGTCAACACACACATTATCCTGATACCAAAAATATTCCGTGCTGTTGGTGATTGGGCTATGAGTTAGAACTCTTGCACTTCCAGGACAAATTGCTTGTTGTGGTATGAGAGAGAGTATATTAGAGATGTTATTTGCGATAACTGTAACTTCTGCACTATCAACAACTCTACAGCCAAAACTGTTATAAACAGTCAACTTAACAATATATGCATTATTCTGCACGCTATAACTATGAGAAATCCCATTTCCGTAATTATGCGAAGAATCTCCAAAATCCCAATAGTATTGATTTCCTGTTGCAGTAGCAGAGAATAAAAATGGTGTGTTTTCGCACATAGTACTCTGTATGTCAATACTGTTGATTGTAGGATTAGGTTCTAAAGTGATGGATTTGGAACAAGTACAGTCATTCCCAGCCATTGTCATAACAACAGTATAGGTTGTGCTTGTCGGATTGCCTATATAAATGGAATCAGACATGGAAGGATAGGTTATTTGTATTGAGCCAAAACCTGACATTGACAAAGTTCTGACAGGGATGGGGTAACCGCTTCTGTAAAGAGATTTGTCCTTTATGACTATATAGCCATTACAATTGTAAGAAAGTTCAATTTTAGGGACACAATCCACTGTCACTTGCTGAACTCCGTTGTAACATTGTCCATCCAATTCAGCTGAAACATTGACATAGTGCGTGCCTGGCACGTAAAAGTATGCGGTAGCTGTGTTGTGGGATGTGGATGGAGTACAATGTGAACCATTCGATGAAGTGGACAAACTCCACGAATAAAATAGGCCCAACGTACTGTCCGCACTTAAAACAAACACATTACAATCTTGGCTTTCCACATGCACATCAACTGTTTCACAAGTGTCCGGCTGGGGAGGGAGAATAATATAGCAACTTGATTGATGACAAGAGGGGGTTGTGTTGGTGGTGACAGTACAGCAATATGTGCCATATCCATAAGTGACAGGACATGTTGACGTGTAACTCACTTCGTTGTTGTCAAACGTCCATACGTATGCATATCCAGGTTGATATGGCACGCTTAAGTCTGTTCCTGAAAAGGAAATGGCAACAGATGGTGCTGCTTGGACGTAGAGTTGCCCATGAACCACTGCTGGATTGCAATTTGGATCCGGTCGATAACTCAACGTGAAATCAACAAGACCGTCTTGGCTGAAAGAACGAGTAATTACGGGGCCATGATATAATGTGGAAGTATCAGAAAATTGCCAAGTATAATGACTGGTAACCAATGTCCCTTCCGATGTTGTAAATGTTACTGGTTCATATTGGCACACGGTATCAGGATAACTAATTGTAGGAGATTGGACATCCACTATAGACAGCTGGACGGTTTCGTACACTTCAATATCATCACAATAAGTTCTTTTCAGCGTGACATTCACCAGATATGGTGGGGTGGCATTCGACAAATGATTGGTCAGTATGTTGACTGTAGGTTGAAAATGATCCCCGATCACTGATGCGGCATTTGCGGGATTGATAGTCCATTCGTATGTAACTTTGCTTGATTGGTTGGGGACAGAAAGTTGGACAACACTTCCTGCGCAAGCGGTGGTAACGGCCGGAAGACCGTGAGGTGCCAATTGAAAAAGATTCACTTCGTGGACAAAAGCTGTAGATCGACAGCCATATTCATTATCCACTTGATAAACTGCTACGTCGCACACGTCATTTTCGAAATTAATGGTTACCGTATTCCCCTCTACGGAAGTTGGAAGAGCGGAAGAACAAACGGGTTCCCAAACCAAAAAATAGTTTGGATGTGTCGGTGAACCACTCAAACTTATTGAGCTGTTAGTGCATGCAGTATGCGGACCGTCCGTCGATGATAATGCTGGAGGATTTGCCAACACCGTCACCAGATATTCGGCATCATCGCAATAATAGCTGCTGGATGCTACCACTTTGTAATTCCCAGAATTGGCGAAATTGTATGCAAGAGCAATGCCATTCGTCGTAAATAGTAGCTGGTTGGTCGATTGATTATAAACGCGCCATGTCACAGGATTGCCGTGCCAAGTGGTATAGCCACCAGTAGATCCTTTGCAAAGTATGCTATCTTGGGAATTGATACTCATAGTGTCTTTCACTACTATTGTTTTACTGGAGGAATAAGGGCCACACCCGATAAACTCGCATTCATAATTGGCTTTCAGTGTGTAGGTGCCCGTTTGTGTAAACTTGATCAGGATTTGATTTACCTCCTCTGTGTTGGCAACCATAAAACCGCTGGATGGTATCACCTCCCAATTATACGAAGTGGACCCCCACACAGGAAGTTCAAATTGTTGCACGTCACCGACACACACCACATCTGGACCTGAAATTTGGGTGTTACTTGAGATAACTGGAATTTTTATCGAAGCCAAAGCTTTGCAAGGCGAATCGCAATAGTTTGCATCTATGGAAATAACCCCATAGCCATTAGATGGATTTCCCCATTGCACGTTAATAGTGGACGAGTTGGTCGGATCCACCGTGTAGGTGCCACCTTCGACACTCCACATGTATTGGGAGCAGTGGGGCTCCATCAGAGTATAGGTCTCCTGAGCACCCGCGCAAACGGTGCCATAGCATGAAAGCGCCAATTTGATGTCTTCAGACACATTGAGAATGTACACCTCGACATCTTCACAACCACATTCGTTTTGGACACGGTGCTCTATGGTATAATGGCCTGGTTGAGTGACTGTGATGGTATGATTTGGCGTGGATGCATCACCAAAGGGTGTTTCCCAATAATGTCCCACAATAGGTGTCTGGCCTGCAGTGCTCGAATCAATCAATTCAACAGTTTCATTCATGCAGACATTTATCACTTTATCGCCTGTTGTTTGGTCTATATAGTAGTACGGTATTGTGGATGAGGCAACATGAGGCGATTCCATCAAGAGTACACATGTCTCGGCAGTACAAGAGTTGGAGTCTGCTGTGACCACATTTACCGAAATATTAGCAACATCATCCGTTCCCCAAGTGACCACCGCAGTGCGGTTTTGATTGGTCAAATAGTAAGATGCGGCACCGGAAATAGTCCACGAATATTGTATTCCGTTCGGGCAGGCTGCAGTGTACTGCACAGTGTTACCTTTACAGGCCAACATACAGTCTTCCAATCCTTGTCCCCATAAACTGGGTCGTTCTTTTATATATGCCGTTATTAGGCATTCTGAATCAAAGTCAGTGTTGATGTATAAACTACAAGGCGATTGAGCATAAACCATTGACATACTGAATAATATCAGCGAAAAAAGCAAATACAGTTGATTCTTTTTCATGACAGCATTATTTTGGGGTTAATAATTGGATTTGACAAATTTCCCTGTGACCACCTTACCGTTTCTTACCGCTTCCAAAAAATATGCTCCGGTAGGCAATTGAGATACATTTAACAATGTATTGTTGCTCTTTACAATTTCCCGCATAAGTATTTTGCCGTTTAAATCTAAAATGTTAACATAGTCAATTGAAACGTTGTCGTTTTCTATATTAAGGAAACTATTTGTTGGGTTAGGCCATATTTTCAGATTAGAATCGTGAATTGAATAATTGGGAACACCCACGTACGGCGTGGTGAACTCGGGATTGTGGTAGAGGGCGACAACCGCACTTGAATGTCCCGATGGACTGTCGGCGAAAATATTGTTGCCGAAAGTGACGGGAGAAGTTGCACAAGCCACTAAGACAACGTGCCCATTCTCACTGACGGTGGGACCTACAGATTTCGAGAGTTGGATGGCTTCGCTGCTAAACAACGTATCCGCTTCAATAAAGGTGCCGTCATTTTTCCATTCAGACAATAGATACCCATAACCGCTTGTGCTATATTTTGACAAAGCAAAAACTCTATTATTCACAATTGACGGGGACAAACTCGCTACTGCATCTGCCGACGGTACAATTCCCTGACTAATGTAGCTTCCGTTGAATTTGTCATATTTAACAAAGAAACAAATATCGGTTTGTTGGTCTGTATATCGTTGCAAAGGATGATTTTCGTCATCAAAATATATCAGAGCCAAGTCTTTGGTGTATGCTGCTCCTCCAAGAACATATACAGCATCATCGTAATAAGTGTTCATCTGCCATAACGCACGAGCAAATCCTGTACTTGAGCTTTGTGTTCCCACCGAATATATCTGATTACTCCAGTCCATATCTCCGCTCGTGTTATATTTTACAATGAAATTGCAAGCTTCGGCAGAGGAAATGTCATTCATTGTAACGCAATGCGAGCTATCCCACCAAAATCTAACCGGATATTGATGCATCTCCCCTCCTTGCCCATTTATCCACCTTTCTAATTGCAAATGCCCGGTAAGATACATGTTGTCCTCTTCGTCGTATGATATTCCAGAAAAAGAACAAGTGAAGTATTTGTTCACACTGTCCCCATTTATCAAATAATTGGAAGCTATACCTTCCGTATGGTTAACTATCAACTTGTAGAATATCAATTCACCGTTAGGGGAAAATTTGAACAACATTGCATTGTTGATATAGGCATTGCTGAGATTTGAATCCACATCACCTGGCAAAAACAAATCGTATATCTTATTTGAATCACCATCTACCACAATGGTTAGCGGGTCGCTTTCTGAACCTGCATATTGAATGCTCGTATAAACGTAAATATTCCCCTGACTGTCAGTGTGGACAGGAGATGGGTTGTTCCCAGACAGCACGCATAGGGGGAGTATATTTCTATAATACACCCCGTTTATAAGATAACGCTCCCTTGAATGTAATTCCACAAAGTGATCCTGTAGTAGCTCACCATCGGTATTAAGTGTCGCAAAAAAAGTCCAAAAACCAGTCATATACGGAGGTCTTCTGTTTTCAACGGGAATAGCGTGTACTTGTACCCCACGAATCAGCGTGTCCAGATAGTAGAGCCATACATTATTCCAATTGTGATCCACATACTCCATTTCCACGTCTCCTGAAATATGGATTTGATTGTCGCGCACTTCCATCCAATTTGGATTTGCTGGATTCCCACTGCTTTTCACTACTTTATACCATAACATATTCCCCAAGGTGTCGAATTTGGCCAAAAGTATAGATTTCTTGTTGCTGTTGAGTACTTGTGCGCTGGTCGTGAATTGCAGGGTGTTCTCATCATATTTCGGGCTTCCGCCCATGGTGCCATAGACGTAGATGTTGCCCTCATCGTCAAAGGCGGTGTTGATGATTTTATTGTAATAGTCGCCGTAGGAACCGTCCCCTCCCGTCCAGTAATGCGCCCACTTCCACTCGCCCTGGGCGGAGGCGGGAAAGGCGGCCGCTAAAAAAGCGACCGCCATTATAGCTTTAACTAATGATATTTTTGTCATAATAGTAATATCTTTTTTTACTATAATTCATTATTGTTTCACCAGCTTCAGGTAATACACCTGCTTGTTGGTGGTGATGACACGGACAATGTAGGATGCCTTGGCTAAGCGGCTGACGTTGAAGCGGTAGTCGTTGCGGAACTCGGCCACCTGTCCGCCCTGCATGGTGAGGACGGTGATTTCGGCCACCTCCTCGGGTGCGATGCCCATCACCGTCACCTCGTCACGGGCGGGGTTGGGTGCGAGATAGGGCTTGTCGGCCTGCGGAATGAACGAGCTGGACTGGAAGCTCCGGGTGGTATCATTGTCAGCTGTGGGTGACCCAAGGAATTGTCGCATGTCTTCGGGAATCATTTCCAAAAACTCTTTAGCCGGCATACAAATCCGATAGTAGCATAAATAGCTGCCCCCTACACACATAATGATATTGAGGCAGATGTCTTCCCCGTTTGCAACCATTTGTGTTAATTTGGCATAGCTGAACATGAGCAACCCATTTGCTTGTGCGGGAGGATTGAACACATAATTGAAAACTTGAGATGGCTCACTCCATAATGCGACAATGCTTGAAACACCGCCAGGCATATTCAATCCGAAGTCGAAACATGATATTTGGTGTTCTCTGCTTAGTTCTTCATTGAATTCGAAATCCCATTCCCATCCTTCTATTTCACAATTTTCTACATCCTCACATTCAGTCCAATCGAAACAATGCATAAAGGTCTTTTCACAGTTGTGGATAGCGTCATATAACGTAAATGTTACACAACCATTTTCGAAATCCAAGAACTGAATATCTATTTCAACCGGTTCACATGTCCACGGATCCAAACAAAGTGGGAAATCAGGATAAGTGCTAACGATATTGCTACTGGAATTTATATAGAACTGATCGAATTTCACGTACTGAGAACTATTATTGCAGACAAGAATGGTCATGTGATATCTTAAATTGCACTCTTCAACAAAACAATAGGTCTCTTCAATTATTACTTCTATGTCTTTACAAGGACATATTTCTTTTTCCGAAATATCTAAGTATGGTGATTGAACCACGCAACCGTTCCCATATTGTGCATTCATGTAATAACTTCCAAAGACATTGATCGGCAATACTGCAAAAATGCTGTTTCCGCCGTAAACAATAGGATTTCCATACCAGTCCCAATGAAGAGAGTCAGATGTGTACGGGTAAAAATTGTAAACAGGTAGTGTTGTGGGTATTTCCTCCTCGCATCGTTCATAGCAACCCGTTAGAAGTGCGTCATAATTCGGCGCGGGCGGGATGAAAAAAGAACCTTTTGCCGAAGGACAGCCTGAGGTGGGATCAATGTAGTATGCGGAAAGGAATCCGGGAACATAATACTCAGCTGTTACACCATTATGACCATTGCTCCACAACAGGCTTTGGCCAGAGGTGCATTTAACCTCAACAGGCGGTGTGTGGATGCACTTGTTGCCGTTATAATCAATAGAGGGTGTGGTGGGCTGGGGATGAACCGTAACAGTGGTGGTGGCAACATCCGTACATAGATCAGGGATTGGACTTGTGACGGTAAGGGTGATGTTGTAGGTTCCTGCTACTGTAGGGGTAAATGTGATGTTAGGTGTTGTTTTTGTGTCGTTAAGAGGTCCCGTGATTGTCCATGAATACTGATTGTTTGCGCCCGTGTTCCCAAACAACTTCACTTCTTCGCCCAAACAATACTCTGTATTACCCGTGATTTTGGCTGTTGGGGCATTAAGAAATCCCACGTTTATTGTACTTTCTTTTTTGCAGCCATAGGTGTTGTTGACAACAAGAACATGATAATCGCCTGTTTGATAGGTACTGTATGTGTTTGTATAGACACTGGATGGAGAATACGCCCAATAGTAGAGATTATCAGAAAGATTAATTGTGAAGAAGATGTCTCTTGGTGTTCCAGGGCAAACATTGTCTTGTAAGGAAGTCAATAATTGCCCCGAACTCAGCATGTTACCAACAACACTGACGTTTGCGGATTGGGTCGTGGCACAACCATCTGTATTCATTACGGTTAGTGTCACCAAATAAGCTGCATTTGCTGTGTTATAAGTATGATATACATTCGCGCCATAGGTATATGTGCCGTCACCAAAATTCCAAATGTATGTGTATCCATTTGCATTTGACGAAAAAAGGAACGGTGTATTAACGCACATATTTTGACTTACATTCAAACTGGTTATGCTGGGAAGAGCATCAACGGTAAATGTTTTGGTGATTTGGCAATGTTGGCCAGAAGAAAAATTGATTATGTAGTCAACGTGGTTTGTTATACCGGGTTGAAGTGCATTCAGCGGGATGGAATTTATATTAAAATATTGGTTTAATTCATGAAAATACAAACTTTGCGAAACAATCGAATTGGTTGTTCTATATAAAGATTTATCCTCAAACAGGATTTGTCCGTTGCACAGACGTGTGAGTGAAAAATCTGGAACACACTCTATCGTGACTGGTGTTTCTCCATGATAGCATAGTCCTCCCTCGGTCGCTTCTGCTATAACGGTGTAAACTCCCGGATAACGAAAAGTAATGGATGCAAAATCGTTAGATTGAGACGTGAAAATGTTGCCGGGTATTTGCGGAACGACAGACCATGTTACATTACCTCCACTGAGATTGTTCAAGTATATGTTTGCAACATTACAAGCAACAGATGACGAGCATGGCATAATAACGTCATCGCACATAGGAATGGGAGGTATCCCATCTATTGTGATGCAACCTGTGGTGTAACAAGTAGAGGGTGAATTGTAGGTGACAGTGCAACAATACGTCCCCGTTGTGGTATAGGTGCAAAGGTTACTGCTTGAGGGTTGGGGGTATCCGTCAAGTGACCAGCTGTAGGAGGCATTGGGGTAGGCAACCACGGCAACATTCTGTCCGTCAAAATAGGGAACCACAACAGGAGGGGCAACCACTTCCACCGTGCCTGATACCACAATAGCAGGACAGATTGGATACGGCTGATAATTTAATGTGAACGGGTATTCTCCCGGTTGAGTGAACAAATGCGATGTGCTGGTACCCACGGAGGAAGTACCATCAATGTACCAAGTATAATGCGACGGATTTATAGGTGTGGAAGTCACAGAAAAATTGTCGTAGTCTCCTTGACAAATTGGTGTTGTATAAGATATGGTGGGGACATGGGCATCTAAAGTGTTCAATGTAAATGACTCCACGGAGACAGAGCCTGCACAGTAGGTGCGTTTCAGCGTGACCACAGCTGTAGTGGATTGATTTCCAACCAAATGATTGACCAAAAAAGTAACATTATTGCTAAGATGGTCGCCTTGTATAGAGGCGACTCCTGCTGGGGAAATTGTCCATTCATATAAGACATTGTCTTGAAAGGGAATTGTTTGACTGAAAATATCACCTGCGCATTTTGTCATGGATGATGGAAGTCCCGATGGGGCAAGAGTGAAGGGTACGACATCATGGATATAGGCATTCGAACGACAGTTGTACTCTTTGTCTACCTGATAGACAGCCACTCCGCAGATGTTATTGCCATAATGGATGGTAACCTCATCCCCTTCCGCTGAAGATGGAGTCGCTGTAGAGCAAAGCGGTTCCCATACCAAATAGTAGTTCGGGTGTGTAGGTGTGGCATCCAACAAAATGTAACTTCCTGGACAAGCATCGTGTGGGCCATTCGTGGTGGTCAAAGCTGGAGGATTGTCCAACACTGTGACCAAATATTCCGCTGCCTCGCAATAAGCATTTCCTGACGCCACCACTTTGTAATTGCCTGCATTGGCAAAGGTATAATTCAAAGCAGTGCCGTTTGAGTAGTGTATTTGCATGTTGTTCTGATTATATACCCGCCATGTCACACTGTTTCCGTGCCAAGTCGTATAAGTTCCTGTGGCCCCTTTGCAAAGGGTATGGTCTGAGGATCGGATACTCATTGTGTCTTTCACAACAATGTTTTTTGATGTAGTAAACGGCCCACAATCCAGAAATTCGCAACCGTATTGGGCTGTAATGGTATAGTTGCCTGTCTGTTTGAATTTGACTAAGGTCTGATTGATGGATCCAGCACTGTTAACTTCAACATCATTGCCGCTCCATGGTGAAACAGTCCAATGATAATAGGTCGATCCCCAAAGAGGAAGTCCATATTGTTGGATGTCCCCTACACAAATCACATCCGGACCGGATATTTCCGTGTTTTCAGAAATGATTGGTATTTTTACGGACACCAAGGCCGGACATTCATCTTCGCACATAGATGCATCGATGGATATAATCCCGTAGCCAGTTGAGGGATGTCCCCACTGAACCGTAATAGTCGGTGAGTTTTGTCCTTGTACGATTGTCCCACCTTCCACATACCAGACAAATGGGGCACAATAAGGCTGTTCAAGCGTGTATGTGGCAATGGTGTCTTCGCAAACAGTGCCATAACAGGATAATTTCAATTCTGATTTCCCTTTGACGCGTAGAACAATATATTCAACATCTTCGCATCCGCATTCATTCTGGACATAATGCCAAATGGTATCAACACCTTCATCTGTCACCGAAAAAGAGAAACTCTGTGCAGATGAAGTGCCATAATGATGAGTGCTCCAATAACAGCCTGTGATGGGTGTGTGTAATGCCTCGCTAATGTCTGTCAATTGGACAGAATCATAAACGCATAGTTCGATTACTTTATCACCATTTTGTTGGTCAATATGGTAGTAGGGCACAGTTGTGCTTTTCGCAATTGGTGACTCCATGAGTAGTACGCACGTCTCAACAGTACATGTGTTGGAGTCGGAAGTGATTACATTGACTGAAATGTGGCCTTCATCGTTATTGCCCCAAGTAACCACCAATATATGACCTTGGTTGTTAGGGTGGTAATAACTTGTTGCTCCTGTCACATTCCATGAGAATTGAACACCATTAGGGCATACTGCGGTGTAGGTCACGGTGTTCTTTTTACACGCCAACATACAGTCACTCAGATCCATTTCAGCTAATTCAGGATGCTCTTTGACATATTGTGTCAGGAGGCATTCTGAATCAAAATCTGTGTCAATGTACAAGTCACATCCCGATTGAGCTTGTACCACTGGTATGCCGCAAATCAAAAGTGACAACAATAACAATTGTAAAAGTTTTTTCATAAATGTGTGATTTTGAGGGTTAAAAGTCTGTTTTTACAAATTTACTGAAATACGCTTCTCCGTCACAAATAGTCTTAACCAGATAAACTCCGTTTGGCAGGGCAGATACATTGATGGAACACCGGCTTTCAAAAGGTTCTTGTTGGATAAGTTCTTTTCCAGCTGTAGTGTATATCATAACATTCTCTATAGGAGAATTTTCATTCTCCAAATTGAGAATCTCCTTAGTGGGGTTTGGATATATTTTGATAGGAGAATCAATATCTTTATGCTGTGTGATTCCGACAGAATCCTCCGGATACGGTTCCAAAATGGACGGGTCGGAACGGTAGGCGATGACGGCGTGGCTGTACTGGTGATCGTCGAAATTGAGGGTGAGGTCGTGGCCGAAATTGATATTTTGTTTGCATATAAAATCACACAATATTGTCCCTTTTTCATTCACGATAGTCTTTAATGATTGCTGTGATTCATCATTAGAAAACATCGTGTCAGCTTTAACAAAATGACCGTTGGTGTTAAAATAACACAGTAAAGAGCCTTGGGAAAAATTATTCTGAAACATTCCTAACAAATGGTTGTTCAAAACAGCTGGCCTTTGGCCTTCCGGAGCGAAAGTATGTAAACCAGGTGTCTGACCTAAAGCATCGAAGCCGCCTGTCTCTTTGTCATATTTAACAAAAAAACTGGTGTGTTGGTATGTATTAGGCAAGAGTGTTATGTGATTTGTCTCATTATCAAAATAAAACAAAGGGTTTTGTTCTGGCGTGGAACCAGCTTGGCCGATAATATAAACGCCCCCATCATCGACAAAATTATCATGCCAAACCATAAAATTATAAAAATCAGTGGACGGTTCATTTTTTACGTAAGCTTGGTTTGCCCACTGTACATTACCATCAGAATCATATTTAATGATAAATGGTAGGCTTTTAGCCAAACTTTGATCTGCAATCGTGGCATAATGGGTACTGTCCCAATAAATGTACATTGGGTATTGGTTTTGTTCGTCGTGAATCCACATGTCCATCAAATATCCAGACAGATACAACTTGTCATTTTCATCTATGCTTAATCCTCCAATGTGTTGCCTGATGTATGGATTGATGGTGTCCACGGGTATGGCAGGTGAAATACCTTCTGTACTATCAATCACTAATCTCATCCATCCCAATTCCCATGAGGGAGTAAACTTATACAACATCATATTATTAATGACATTAGTGCCATAACAATTTCCTGGCAAAAACAATGGATAAGTTTTTAATGGGTCTTCATCTATAACAAGCGTGAAAGGCAATGTGTCAACACCGCCGTAATACCTATTCACCGCAATATATACATTACCTTGACTGTCCAAACAGATGGGACGTGCACCCACATTACCATCTGCTAATGCCATCTGTCCTGGTTGACCATTATAAAGTTCACGTGTCAGAGTTTTCATAAAGTGATTATCCAGAACATTACCATCTAAATCCAATACGGAAAAGAAACTGTAAGAGCCATAAGTATAAGGAGGCTGATGCTGACCACTTGGATATGACTGAGCTGTTTGTTGGGTAATTAAGGTGTCTAAAAACATTAGTTGTTCACCCAAACTTCCCGTAAAAGAATATTCTCCAGCTATAAGTATCTGATTGTCATAGAGGACCATATCGTATGGCCTACAGGACTCATTCTTGATGGTTTTGATTATTCTACTCCACGAATAGTTCCCCAATGAATCGAATTTTGTCAAAATGATACCTTGAGTTGTAGAAGTCGCTACTGCCACATTGTCGGAAATCCATGTTGACATATTTTGGTCATACAGTCTCGCGTTTCCGCCGAAACTGCCAAAGACATAAACATTCCCGTCGTCATCAAAAGCAGTGCGCACGACGTAATTGTATGGATTCGTGCTGTTCAGCGGGTCATCGTTGCCCGTCCAGTAGTTCGCCCACTTCCATTCGCCTTGGGCGGAAGCGGAGAGGATGAGGAAAAGGGTGGCGAGGGTGGCCACGAAAAGGGATAGTTGTTTTTTCATAGGGTTTAAGGTTTAGGGAATAGTTAGTTAGCAGTTAGCAGTTAGCAGTTAGCAGTTAGTAGTTGGCAGGAGCTCGGTGGATTTAATCGTATTATCGTCATTCTTAATTCATAATTCATAATTCATAATTCATAATTCTTGGGATTACAGGTTGCTGTAGGCCGGTCCTTCGCTGAAGAAGAGTCCCGTGAATGTGAACTGCAGGGTGGCGGTGTCACGATAGACCATCTGCCCGGGGATGTTCAGGAAGATGCGGTTGTTGTTCTCGTCCGTGTAGTTCAACGAACGGTCCGGCATCAGGAAGAAGTCTTCCGAGGTCAACCCGAACGTGTCCGTGGTGGTGGCGGTGATGTCCGTGCCGATTTGCTGAAGTTGGACGGCTGCAGTCCTCAAACAATCGTCACCCGCACCAATACAATTAACGTGAACAAGCTGACCGTACATCATCATGCATCCTTTGCAATCTTTAGCACTGTGCCCAACAGCTAATGCAAATAGGTATGTTGAGTTCCCGCTTTTTCCATCATTGGGTAGTGCTATCACACGGTTACGTGTTTGTCCTTGTGTTGCTGTTTGTTTTTCTTCTTTCTCGCATGCGCCAAGTAGCAAGGCCGCGAGCAGTGTCAATGTTAATACTTTTTTCATTGCGATTTAATTTTGATGTTAATTCAACGCTTTTTCGGCGACAAAGTTGCAAAACTTTTAAACACTTTCATACCCCTCACACCGTAAATGTGAACCCCTTGCAGCCAAAATATGAACCCAAATCCCTTTTGGTGAATGCAACATATTAATAAACAATGTATTGCGTAATCCATAATCCCCTCATTTCCTGTGATTTTGCGAGGGAATAAGCGGCTTTGTGTGCGAGGGGTTGCATGATTTGGGATACTTGTATCGAAAAAAAAGTATTTTTGCCGCCGTCTTCAATAACAAAATCGATATGGAACGAAAGAGAACCGTTGTGACTATTCTGCTGAATGTTCTGTTCTGCGGCGTAACGCTTTGGCTTTTTGCCCGTAACTCTTATCTGCGCCCGTTTTCAGGCAGCTTTTTCAAGGAAATACTCGCAGGTTCACTGTTGTTAGGGTCATTGTACGCCAACTACTTTCTGTTTTATCCTAAAATCCATAACAAAAGTCCGCTTATTTACTGGTTGGTGATAGTGATTTTGGCAGTAGGTGTGGGTTTTATCGATCTGGCCCTTGCATACAATGGTATCATGTCGTGTAACGCCCAAGTAATCCAACATATTGGTCACTTCAGGTTCTTCTCAATGATTTTGTTTTTTATCAGCGGGCGTAATCTTGCCACGAATTTCTTTCCTTTCCTGCTCAGAGAAAGGAAGCATTTCCAACAGTCCTTAGAGAAAGAGGTAAAGGTCGTTTACCAAACTGTCCGAATGTTTGATGTCACAGGCAAGAAGAACAAGTTGTATCTGGTCAGCATTGATGACATTTTCTATTGTTACCAGCAGCGAAACAGCACCGATGTCTATATGGTGCAAAATACATGTTATTCCCGGCTTGGATCCATGAAGCATCTTGAACAACTATTCGGAAATAAGGATTTCATCCGTATCACAACCAATGTGCTGGTGCCGTTCCGTTACATCAAAGAGTGTAAGGATAACATGGTGATTATGAAAAAGATGTCTTGGGAAAATGAGCCCACAGTATTCCATTTGGACCCCAAGACTCAAAAAGAGATTTCAAAAAAGGTGACAGAAGGTATTCAGAGATATAAAGAAGAGGTTGTTTCCGGGGAGAGAATCCCAAAGAGACCTGCCCGACGAAAAGTCAAGCGGAAACCGGTAACGCCTTCGGACGAGAAAGTCAAAAAGGTGCTTTCCTTCATAGAAAGTCATCCGAATTGCAACTCAAAAGGGATTATAGATGGAACAAAAATTCCGTTGAGTAGTGTTGAACGTTGCATTTCCGTACTCAAAAAGCAAGGTCTCATCAAACACACTGGCAGCAAAAGGAATGGTGGTTATGATGTGGTCAGTCCTCGCTCGGAAAGAGAAAGAGTGGAATATGTACAACAGGAGGAAAAGAGTACCACAAATAATTAATCCAAGAAACACCCGATAAGGGTAAGCCCGCTGAACTGTCATCTATGGAATAGTCTCTTGCAATCCGGCAACTGTTAGATAATGTGTTTTGTGACTTATCAAATCTTACCAATATTGAACATAGGATGAAAGAGGATATGGTGATGATTATTGCAAATTTTTCTCCATGTTAGGCGAACCGAAAAGAGGTGACCACCTCCGAGTAGTGTTCATCTCATACTCGATTGGGTGGAAGCCAATGCCAAAACATTTTAAGATTTTTTTGCAGAAAGAAATTAAAATTTTCTGTAGCTTTGCAGCGATAAATGTCGGCAAAACAAGGGGAAATCCCAAAACAGCCCTCCGGGTTCGGAAGACTTTGGATTTCAAGCGTTTGTAAAACGCCGTTCCCTATTTGCCTCCATGTTGGAAACATGGAGGAATAGTTGGTTTTATCCCTGATGGTATCGAAACGGCTTTTGGGAGAATGCTAAGAGACGCGTAAGGTTGGGATTGTTTCTAAAGGCAAGAAACTGGACAGAGGCAAGGTTTGAGGTGGTTTGAGAGTGGAACAGTGCTTTGGGAGGCCAAAGACGTTTTTTTACCTACAACAACAAAGGGAAATTAGAGGGCTTTGTTCTGGTTGAAAATGAAACAGGCAACAACGTATGAACATTCCAAAGAACACTTAGCGCACTATCACATGCGTGGATCCCTGTGGACTATTTGAATGTAATGCCGATCCTTATGTGCCGTATGAGGAAGAAGAGATACCTGAAGTAAAAAAATTTACTGTAAGGACTCTAAACTTTCTGATTGTATGGGCTTGTGTCGCTGAAGAGTCCAAAGGAAGAATAATAACGTTAACAGATCTTGTATTTTAACGGCAGAATACTCCTTGTTTTTTATTTATTGGCGGTGGCAAATTATAGAGAGATAGAGGAGTGGTCTGGGTTCAACTCCCAGCAAGATCACAATAATCATTTGGTATATGACGGCAGTATTTGACAGATGGAATCATGCACTTGTTCATTCCGGCCCATTTCTCGTGTATAAACAGTACTACGAGGAACTTAACCGTTATTATTGGGCCTCCTCTGCAGCTCATCAATTGACTTATAAGGGAATGAAGCTGATGGGGTTTAGATGGACATCAAATCCCGATACAACGCTAGGGCTACCTCCTTATAATCATAGTTTTAAGACACTTAAGGATTGGGCTAAAGCTTATGATAGTCTTCAAGTTTGGACAAGGTTAAATGTTGTTATTTCACTGGCTTCTATCCTTGAGACTTATATTGATACGGTTTGTGGTTTAGCTATAGAGTCTAATCCTGGAGTATTGATTAATTCAAGTAAAAGTCTGGACGGCATAAAACTACTGAAGACTAAACGAATCGACCGCTCTATCATTAAAGAAGCTGTAAATGGAACTTCAAAAGGAACTTGGAAACAGCGCAGGAAAACGTTTGATGCCCTTTTTGGAGGTCATCCAGCTGAAATGGACACCTATGAAGATGATTTGGAAGAACTCAGGAATAAACGCAATTCAGTTGGCCATGCCTTTGGACGCAACATTAACAAAGCTAGGCGGTTTGAAGAAATTAAACCCTTGCCGTTGGATGGTATAAAAGAAGACAAATTGCTTCATTTCTTTGACATAACCCTTAGGGTGACAACGGCAATTGATACGTATCTGCTTGACAACCATATAGGGGAGTATCAAGCATTGTTCTCATTTCATGTGTTTTACGTCCATTGCAAAAGCAAGAAATGGGATGATGTGAGTTTGGCAAATTCGTTCAGAAAATATTATTGCAAATCGAGTTTGCCTTTAGGAAAAAAATTCTTTGTTGATTTAGTTAACTTTTATAAAGGGGTATGACAAGACTCAAGAAGAGCGTTGGTTGTTGAAGTCAAATGAAGTGATGGATTTCATGAAGAAAAGCCATAGGAGTCCATCGCTTTTTATAGAATAGAGAAGCGTGATATGCTGAATTAGGTCAAAGCCAATAGAAAACCGATGAATGCCGGGGAGTAGAAAGAGCGGCTGATGAAATTCAAAGAATTGCTATCGTTGGCTGAGGAGTATAAAAAGGTTAATCAGTACGAGTGAAGTTAAAACATTGCTTAACATATGGAAAGTTTTTTAGATGAACATACCAGGGAGATTTTGGCGAACCAGCCTTTACCAGAAGATATAATAAAAGGAGGAATGTTGGAGAAATATAATGAGCTTATCAAGTTCAGACTACACTCGATTACTATATTACATCATCGCATTCTGGGAAATGTTCATTTTGACTTCTGCAAATATGATGGGGAGTCGAAAGGGGTATATACCTCGGTAATTATTGGAGCCAATGGCATAGGTAAGAGTTATCTGCTGAGGGCTATCGCTGATATATTCTGTTGTCTAGAATGTCTTCGTGATGATAAAGCGTATACAGTGCCTCAGTATTACTTCAAGATTGAATATTTCCATCAACAGCAGAGATGGTGTTTTGCTAACTTTAGGGATATAAACCCGGTAGGGCACGGAAGACGTATGTTCACGCAGTTTGTGTTTATGCGTGATGGTTACACTGTGGATCCGGGTGAGATGAAATTGCCCAGCAAGTTGATAGCATCAGCCACTACCATCGCAGACAAATATGTGGCTAAAAGCACTAAAATGTACCGCTATAAAGGACTAAGAAATGAAAACAGCCCCAGTTCGACGGGTACACGAACAATGGTGAGAAAGACCGTGAACGGATTGTTGGACAGCCTGACTGTCAAGGAGGGTTTCAGAGATGAACTTAAAGACTTGTTGATGCGGCTGGGCTTACAGCCAAGGCTGGAACTATCGTATAGTATGCGCTATGTGGACGTGTTTGTAAAACCTGACATGAACGGACAGGAGTTGCAGCGCATCTTTGAAAACCAAGGCGACGTGTTTAAACGTGCCACAAAACTTTGGGGTACTCATAACTACGAAAAGATAAAGGAGGAAGACTGGCATAAACTGGATGTGGCGGCAGATTTCTTTAGAAGAGTGACGGGACGCGGGTTTGATGACGGGAAGAGGCAGCTGAAATATAACCTATTGGATGCAGATGAAGGATCCAAGGTGATGGAAGACAGGGAAGCCCTGAAGATTTTATCCTCACTGGATCTACTGACATATCCATCCTTGAAAGTTTATAAAGAGACAGAAGGGTATGCATTTGACCAAAGCAGTTCTGGAGAGTCAAGCCTACTCTGTCAAATGGTGAGCATCATGAGCGACATTGAGCCTGGCAGTCTGGTGTTAATAGACGAACCGGAGTGCAGCGCACACCCTAACTGGCAGATAAGCTATATGGGCTGGATTAAGAATATCTTTGGGAATTATTTTAACTGCCACTTTGTGATTTCCACCCATTCGCACTTTATTCTGACTGACTTGGAACCAGGGACTTCAGATATAGTGGCACTGGAGAAAAAGGATGGTGTCATTAAGGATGTGTCGGATGGCGTAAATACGTTCAGTTGGTCGGTGGATGATATATTATACAGGGTATTCCATGTTAGGAACACTAGAAATTACGTTTTTGAAGGAAAATTGGTTGAATTATATAAGATGGTAAGTAACAGGGATGATAAAATGAAGGTGATACATCTAATAGATGAATTATCACAGTATCGCTTGAATGAAGATGATCCCTTGTTGAAATTATTGGAAACGGCGAAGAAATATGTTAAATCTGTTTGATCCTATAATATATACAGCTGTTGAGAAGGCGCATGTGGATTCTGTCCTAAAGCCGCAAAAGGGAACTGGTTGGAAAGATCAGAAGGACTTGACTAAGGTTATAAAGAACAGAATTAGTACTCACACTATTATCGCACAAGGAGGCAGGTGCGCATATTGTGATACCCCACTATCAAGAGGTGCTCATTCCATAGAACATATTGCGCCAAAAGGTATTTATGGTGAGTTTTGCTATGAGCCATATAATCTGGTGACGGCCTGTACGGCATGTAATAGTACATCAAATAAGGGTGAAGAAGATACAATAGTGGCGCCAGTGAACAGGAGGGATTATGCCGCAAATAGATTTAAAGTGGTACACCCCTATTTTGACAATCCAGATGACCACTTTAAATTTAGTGATGCAACCAGAGCAATTTTTGATATTCCAAACTGCTCAGCAAAAGCTCAAGCAACAATCAGAATGTTTAATTGGAATGAGACTTGGGCGTATCACCAAAGGTTAAGGAATTCAATAACAAGGGATTTGTCAATTGATGTGTTGACATTGGTGACAGAGATAGTAACATATAAAGTTTGAGGAGTAAGAGTGATAAAGAAAAATGTGTAAAAGACCGTTTTTGAATTTTATGGAGAATTTCGCTACAACTACTCATCTTTGATCAGGACGAGAAATATATGTCAAAAATACTACTGTCGCGATAAATTTTTAACTTAGGCATTTAATTTATTGACATATAATAAGATACAGGCGTTCTTTGATTTTTCGATTTGAAATGACAAAGACGATATGGGTTTGAGATTTTCATTGTTGATGGGTTTTATCATATTGGTATACAAATAAATATAGGAACCTGCATTTGTGTAAAGAAAACCATTGAATTTTATCGCAACAGTACTATGTCAAAAATCAAAGGAAGGGGTAGTGGTTTCTTCCTTGAGTACAAAGCAAGCTTTTTCTTGTGATCACAAATCATTGTGTACACTTTGATGATTATCAAGAAGGGCGTTTGGGGAGGGATGACAGGATATGCAATAGTAAACAATATCTATGATAAGCAGCAGTGGATATCAACGTTAACCCCGATAGGCAGATAAGGTTATTTTGTGCGAGAATGCAAAAGAGATGTTTATCCTTTAAAAGTGATGCTGTCGTGGATTTTGACAAGGACAGTTTTCACGTTTGTATTGGAACTGTTCAGAATGAGATAAAAAATAGAATGTTTAAATCATGTGCCAATGCTATTCATTGTGACCTTAGATTCAGAGAGTTTGATACGGTGCTTGACTGCTACGGAGTGGTTAAGTATAACGAATGGGCTGATTTGAGCGGTTGCGCTGTATTGGACAACCAATGTTATGTGGCTGAAATGTTGTAAGAATGAGCGAGGTAGCCAACACCGTCATTGTCATTCCCATGAGAGCAATTATGCAATTCATGGATTTTCCCCTTACAATTTGAGGAAGATGAAGGCAGGAGAAAGAGCGACACATAATAAAATAAGAGGTCAATTCGTGGCTGTCGCCTTGAATCAACCTCTTGCAATCAATAAATGTTGTGATTACTTGCGGTGCTTAGTAGGACCTACCTTCACCTTCTCGATCACGGTAGTACTGGATCGACGATTTGCTTCTTCAATAGGGATGAAACGGCCGGTCTTGGCATCACGCCCTTTTTGAACTGACTTTGACATAGGCATTATTTCCTGCTCCTTTCAGGCATTGTGAGAACTTGTCCAAGGATCTCGGGTTAAACATAGGATATGGACAATCCCAAATTTGGCTATTATTGATCTTTCAGCTCATCGATTTGGCGTTTGAGAACTTTCTCCCACCCCTTCTTATGAAAGATGCGGATAAAGTCACGTTCATGCCTTTTGAGAATATCGACACGTGACATCTGGCTTATTTCTTGCCAGTTATCGAAAAGGATATAAATGGCGTTGCCGTAGTCCAAATTTTCGAACACTACGATGTTCTCACCGAATTTGGCACCAAAGTAACGGGAGTTCATTCCTCTACCAAGAATATACTCGGTGGGATGAAGACGGTCAAGAACATTAGTGCGCTTTTGAATCTCACACTTTCGCTCGGGCGTAGGGTTATGCAGGCGTTTGGTAATTTCAGAAAGAGTCCTGTCCATTGTTCCTGGAGGAAAGATTTCCCAACCGACTGTGGTAACACGGGCAAGTTCCTCATCTGTAACTGCGGCGTCGAATACGTGACAGTCACGGCATTGCTCCTGTAGCAGGTTGATTGCGAAGAAGAGGTCATTCCTGAAATCGGGATGATTACGGTCAAGGATAGCGTTGATGGCCACCTTGATGCGAACATGCTTCTCGTCTTGGTTGATTACGGTTAAGGCCACGTCCCAATCACGAGGTGGCTCCAAACGACGCTGATAGACTTTGCGGGACCATGTGGTGGTGTGATAGCCTTTGTCAGGGTCTCCAAAGTTGGGGGAATCGAACGAATAGGTTTTCGTGATTTTGGGCAGATTCTTCAGAACCCAAACGATGCCGTTGCGGTTGCGACGGGCATAGATGCCTGATAGATTTTCAGGATAAAGGATTTCTGGACAAACCAACTCGCCATCCTTGATACGTATACCCAGGTGATGGTACGCTCCGTGTGTGAGTTCAGCCGTTGAGGCGTTGATGATTGCGGCAGCGATGATGTGCGGCGATTGAATGCTGCGAAGTTCCTGCTCAATGTAGTCAGGGATTCTTCTAAAATGTACGTTATATTTCATACCTATTAATATTATTATTTTCTACCCATATACTAAAATCGTGACAAGGCACTATGGATGTCACGATTATGGTAGTAAATAAAAAGCCTACGACAATGGACGGCGAACAACTTATAATGACAATAGCAATGAACAAAGAGGCGAACAAGGAAGAGGCGAAACGTGCCTTTATTTTGTTCTGCGGCTACTATCAAGAGCGTGTGACCCAGATGGCAGTAGTTCATTGCAGGCGTTGGAAGAAGTCGGAGGACTACGCATGTGTGATTGTGCAGTGTGCCTTCGATAAAGTGTGGCAGTACCCTACGTTTGAAAAGAGCAAAACCCGCTTTAAAGACACTGACAAAGCTATCCTGCATTGGATAGACAAAATCCTATATCACGAGATGTCTCTGTTTTCTGAGAAAGGAAATTGCTCACATCCAGAGGTTGAGGACTTGCCAATCATCACTTCCATAGAGGCTTTTATTGAAAGCTATTTTGAGGATGAATATTTGTCAGATGAGCAATTTGAGGCTGTGAAAGCTAAATTAGATAATGCGTTTTCCGAGCTTAGTGAGCAGGAGGTGACGGTGTATTTGACATATAAACTTTATATGAAGTTTAATGATAGGGTGCCACAGAGAGTGCTCAAGAAGCTAAGGGCGCGATATGTCATTACACAAGATGCAATAAAACATTGTAAGTTAAGGGTGGAACAAAAACTAAAGGAGGTACAGATATGAAAGAAAGTATTATAGACAAAATTCTTTGCAGTACAGGCTATCTGCCTTCACGCAACGAAGAAGAAATGACAGCCTTTGAAAAAATTTACTCAAAGGTTACAGTTAAATCAGATTTCAGTGTTGATGTTGATCAGATATTCAATGGGACTTGTAGAGTAAAGCCTCTTGTCAGTCGTTATGGAAGCGGGAATGTGTTATCATCAGATATGCGCATGGCTGCACGTAATTTTGAGACGTTACCCAAGGAGGTGATAGATAAAATCAAGAAGCAGCATAGGGGCGTAGATGATGAAGATAAGTAGTGGTATTACAGCTTTGGCGGAAGAGGTGGCAGCTCGGTACGAAGTACCTATTTCTCTCGAAAAAGTGGCCGAAGATGAGTTGTTAGAAGTTGTTTGCGATGATTATGGCAAAGGGACTTTTGACGGACTTACATGGTTTGAGCCAGAAACGGATGACTTCTACATCCATCTGAATACCAATGCGGACAAGCAGAATTATCTTAGCAAACCAAAAGGGCGGTTTACGATGGCCCACGAGCTGGGACACTATTTTATACCTGCACACAGAATGGGGTTGATGAGCGGTGAAATGAAACCTCACGGCTCGGTGAGTTTCATCAAAAACCTTCCTGTATGGCAGATTGAAAGAGAAGCAGATGCTTTCGCTTCAACACTTTTAATGCCTTCGGAATCATTCAAAGATTATGTGAGAGGGAAGCCATTTAACTTTCAGCTTATAGAAACCATTGCTGATAAGTATATGGTAAGTAAGTCTGCTGCGGCTTTAAGATTTGTGGATATAGGAAACCATCCTATTATGGTGGTTTTTGCCGTTAACGGTAAGATTAGATGGGTTAGCCACAGTGAAGATTTCCCATTCTGGCGTTTGCGGTATGGTAGCGGAAAGGGAGATAAAGTTCCAGAATATACTGTGATGGGGACTTACTTCTATGAAAATGATAATTGTGACTGTAGGAGCGAGGAGACGGTTTATGCGCAAGATTGTTTCGCTACCCGTTCAGAGGAAGATAATTATAGGGAGTTTAAGGAATGGTGCATTGAATATAATAACTGCGCACTAAGTGTGTTCTGGGAAAAGTAGTGCATTTAAGTAAAACCTGAGAATACCTACCAAAAGATTAATCAAAATGGCAACACCTAACGAACATAAGTGGAGATATATATTCCATTTCACAGATATTCATAATCTTGATTCCATCATTAAGAATGGTTTGTTGTGTACGAACGTGAAAAATGAGAAGGGAATTAAGCACAAGAATATCGCCAATATGACCATACAGGAGCGACGAGCAAATATGGATGTGCCTGTAGGTCCTGGAGGAAAGGTGCATGACTATGTACCATTCTACTTCTCTTCGATTAACCCGATGCTTCTGAAAAAATTGAATGAGAAAAATGTGGATCAACCGCAGATTATTTATTTATGTGTTAAGATTGATCGTTTAGACAAAGATGATGCAGTCTTCACCGATGCATCTGCCAACACATCGGAACCGCCATCTTTTTATGACGATACAGTTCAATTAGATAAACTTGATTGGAATCTGATTGACTATCGTAAATGGAAAGTGGGCACAGACGAGGACAAACACAAGAAAATGGCAGAAGCATTAATACACAATAGCATCGGAATAAATGAGGTGGATGCAATAGTTGTGTATAATGAAGTTGCCAAAAAAGAAGTAGAGAGAATTTTTAGAGAAAATGGAATAAAGGCACCAGCTGTCATATACGACTTTGACCCCAAAGTGAGAAATTATAGTTTTTATTATACAAAGTTGTTCTTCAGTGATCGTAAAGGAGAAACTTTAGTAGTTGGTCCTTCAGCTTTACTTCGGGATTATCAGAGGCTGATAGATTACGTTAAATCTGAGCGTCAAAAGAAAAGAGAAACTTATCCATATAAATCTATTGATGCACTTGTCAAGGCTCTTGACAAGGATATTGCCATCTTGCCAGAGCTGAAAGATATAGAAGGCTTACTGCAGGATTATGACCCGCATAATGATACTGTTGATGAGCACACAAAAAAAGTTGTATCAGAGATGAAACAGGTGGAGTATTACAAGAAAGCATCCGAAGAAAAAAGGAATATACTCTTACTCGCTTCTTATCTGCATGATATGGGTAAAGGCCCCAAAAAGAAATGGACTTCAGGTAAAATGACAAGCGCTTATTTGGATCATCCGGTTGATGCAATCCCGATGCTTGAGCGTATTTTGATTGAGGACGTGGAAACTATATCTGATGAAGAGATTCGTCAGGTATGTATGCTTGTTGTTTATCATGATATAGTTGGTGACTGTATGGAAAAAGGTCGAGAAAATCAACAAATAGTCGATGTCATTGAGAATGAAGATGATTTGGATATGCTTTTGGCTATTTCTTTAGCAGATGCAAAAGCTGTTTATGGAGTATGGGGATTAGGAATACTTGGTAGAAAAAAGGCATTTAAAGAGTCAATCATGAAGACGAGAAATTCATAATAAGTATGGAGAAGAGACTAAAATATGCATTCCGTATAACGCATATAGACAATGTTCCTCATATATTGCGTTGCGGCATTGTGAGAGCAAACTCACCACTGCGAGATGAGCATTTTATAAGTATTGGTGATAAACAAATCATCAGATTGCGTGAAAATGTGGATGTTAAGGGGCACCGAATTGGTGATTATATCCCATTCTATTTAGGACCACGTTCTCCTATGCTATATGTAATACAGCATGGCTATAACGAGGTTCAGCGTGTTGAACCAGAAGATATTGTGTATTGTGTTATAAGGCTTGATGATTTGATTGAGAATAATATAGATTGTGTTTTTACGGATGGACATGCTTTGAGCTTTTTGACATCGTTTTATTCGAAGGAAGCACTGAATCAAATTAACAACATCATTAGTTTTGATGATGTATATTCATCGCAATGGAATTCGGACGAGGATCTGGATTTAAAACGTCGGAAAGAGGCAGAATTATTGGTTAAGAATGATTTGCCTGTACAATATTTAAGAGGTTTTGTCGTTTATAATAATAAGGCAAAGGAATTGCTGATTGAAAAGGGTGTTGCAGAAAATATGATTGTTGTGATGCCCAATTATTATTTTTAGGAGTGCTTGGATATGATACATTATGTAAAAGGTGATTTGTTGGATAGTTCTGCGGATGCATTGGTTAATACAGTCAACACTGTTGGCGTGATGGGGAAAGGTATTGCACTTCAGTTTAAAGAGGCATACCCTGAAAATTACCGTGTATATAAGAATGCATGTCAGAACAAAGAATTCCACATTGGAGATATTCTTATTGTTGAGGACCACAATCTGGTAACAGGACGTAAGTTAATAGTCAATTTCCCTACGAAAACTCACTGGAAGATGCCTTCTGATTACTCATATATCCAACAAGGTCTTATGACGTTGCGTAGGGAAATTGAGAATCGTCATATTCAATCAATAGCTATTCCCCCTTTGGGATCACATAATGGAGGCCTTGATTGGTTAGTTGTGAAACGGATGATAGAAGAAACGCTGGCTGGTTTGGAATGTGATATCTATTTGTATGAACCCTCTGACGTGATTATTGAGCGGCTAAAAACAGAAAGAGTCAAACTAACGCCAGCTCGTGCAATGCTTCTTTCTATGTTTGGGGACATGAACAAAAATGGGGAATTTGCTTCTGTATTTGCCGCCGAAAAGATAATATACTTTATGCAACGATTTGGCGCGAAAGATCTGTTTAAGATTGATTTTAAGCCATATTATTATGGTCCTTATTCAGGAGGGAAAGTAGCTCACGTGCTCTATCATATGAATGGCAGTTATATTAAAGGAATGGGGGGTATGAAAAGCCGTCCATTTGATTATATTTGGCTGATAGATGGGGCAGAGCAGGAGGCTAATGACTTTATCAATAGTTACAAGGATAACAAGCTTCGCAAAATCTGTACTAAAACAATGGGATTCTTGCAGGGTTGTTATTCAAACTACACTTTGGAGTTATTATCTTCTGTTGACTATTTGTTGCAGACAGTCCCAGGTTTGGAAAACTGGAAAAACGATGACCCCAATACAGTCCTTGACACACTTGAATACGAAATACAGAATTGGAGTAAACGTAAAGAGCAGATGTTTAAACGCACATTGCTTTTGGATGCTGTCAACTATTTGAAGGATAGTGTCTGATAATTCCAACAGATAATACACATAGGAGCGCTCATGGTTTCACTCCGCGTGAGATAGAGCATATGCTTGACTACCTGCAAGGGGCAATTCAAGTGTGGTGTCGCAACAGGCACGGAGAATGGTTTGTGGCTAGAGACTTGATTGAAGGGGCAAAATATTTTTGGCAAGGTACTCCACTTATGCGTTTGTATGAATACTATATGGAACAGAGTGGTCAGGATGATGATTATTCGGTGAAACAAGCAGGTAGGGCAGCTGGTCATCTATTGAAACGTGTGCTAAATTAAGACTCTAAACGTAATTTTGAAACCAGACAAGGGTACACAAGAGAATATTGTTGGGTTAGGGATGAAATAATTGACTGATTCTCTATCGCAGGAGACCTCGGCAAACGGGCGATCGTATGTAAGCAGACCTGCCTGTGGCGTGAAAGACTCTTGGGGGCAACGTCCCAATGTGCCTGAATGTAATTGCTCCAATTTTTATCCTTTTTTAGTCGGAAAAATTTGCAATATTTCTGACTAAAAACAGGTAAAATATTGGATGGAAGACGCTGTAATATATAAGATTAGAAACAGAATAACTCGCGCAAACTTTGGCGAGGTATTCTTCGAGTCGTCGTTCCCCAAATACGATGTGGAGTATGTGACAAAACTCTTGGTGCAATTTGAAAAGAAGGGATTGATTTCGCGCATTGCAAAAGAGGTGTATGTGAAAGCAAAGAAGACGCGTTTCGAGTTGTTGTATCCTACAGACTATGAGTTGGTGAATGAGATTGCCAAGCGGGATAAGGCAAAGGTGATACCCACAGGTGCTACAGCTGCGATCCGTTTGGGATTCACGACACAAGTTTCCATGAATTCTTGATTTTTGACAACGGGCTCTGGCAGGAAACTAAAACTAGGAAATTGAATGGTGACGCTTTTGCACGGTGCTCTTAAAAACTTTGCCTTCAAGGGCCGCTTGATGCGGGAAATGGTACAGGCATTGCGCAGTATAGGGCAAAAGAACATCACGGTGGAAGTAGAAACCAGGATTGGCCAGCTGCTCGCAGAACAACCGGAAAACGACACCATAGCTCACGACCTGCTGCTGGCTCCTATATGGATGCGGAAACTGATTGAGCGAAACAAAAAGAAAAAGGTATGAACAGACTGATCCAAATCTGATCCAGAGGTGGTCCAGAGTGGTCCAGAGGTGGCGCAGGCCGTCTATAACGATGACCGCTGCCAAGAGGAGGCCTTGGCCGTTATCCGCAAATAGAACCGACCTTCACAATAAAACATAGAGAAGACTGTTATCACACAAGCCTGTTAGCGTATGCTGGCGGGCTTTTTTTGTGATTGCAGTGCAGGACGTGGTGACGCAATATTATGCAATCTGTACGGATGTTATTGTGTGCCAAAAACCAGAATATGCTTCTGCCTTTAGTGCAATCCATTCCCTCAAAATCTTACCGTTTACTGCAGTTTAGAAAATTAAAAATCTACCGTTTAGTGCAATTTAGCTTTGTAATTCATTGAAAAAGTGTATTTTTGCGGCGGATTAAAATATTGCAGACATGAATGAATTGGAAAGAGTGTTGCGCGACCAACGGGAGGAACTGGAAAGCACCGATTTTAGCCAGTTTGTCACCCGTAGGGAAGAGTCAAAATTGGAGCTGGACAGCCCTGTGGCACAAATTGTTATCGGTGTGCGGCGTTGCGGAAAGTCAACCTTATGCCAGAAAGTGCTTAAGGAGAGCGGCGTGTCTTTTGCCTACGCCAATTTCGATGATGCCGTGTTGGCTTCCCTGAAAGCCACCGAGATGAATCTCCTTATGGAGAACCTTTATCGAATCTATGGGGAGTTCGACTATCTCTTCCTCGATGAGGTGCAGAATATTGACCAATGGCCGTTGTTCGTCAACCGACTGTTACGGCAGAAGTTACATCTGATTCTGACAGGAAGCAACGCCAATCTGCTGAGCGACGACTTGAGCACCCATATTACCGGACGTTACAACGAAATTCGTCTCTTTCCCTTCTCATACGAAGACTATTGTGTGGCGAAAAATGTTGACACCCAAGGGCTGACTACCAAAGCGGAGGGCTTGCGGCAACACGCACTTGACAACTATCTGATGTCGGGAGGCCTGCCCGAAACCTTCAACATGAAGAATCAAGGCAAATATGTCCGCTCCCTGCTTGACGCCATCATCAACAAGGACATCTGCAAGAGGTACAAGATTCGTTATAAGAAGACGTTGCAGCAAATCGCCAACGGTCTCCTCGACCGTTTTTGCCAAGAGGTGAACTATCAGGACATTCAAGAGACTTACCGATTGAGATCCATTCACACGGCCAAGAATTACGTCAACTATATCGAAAAATCCTACCTTGTGCGCTTGGTCCCGCGCTATTCGTTCAAGAGCATTGAGCGGCAAAACTACCGTAAGGTCTATGCTATTGATACCGCATTCGTTACCGACCACTCCGATGTGCTGCAAACCGACAGCTGGGGATGGCGTTTGGAGAATGTGGTGTGCGTGGAGCTGCTCCGTCGCATGGAATACGCCACGCAAGAGCTGTTCTATCTGCGAGAGAACCGCAGTTATGAGGTGGATTTCGCCGTTGTGGACCAGGGACACGTCACTGAATTGGTGCAAGTGACCTACGATTTCAGCAATCCCTCAACAAAACTTTACAACCGTGAAATTGGTGGCCTTCTGAAAGGTGCCGCCGCTACACGGTGCCGAAATCTCACCCTCGTCATGATGCAAGGAGAACAACGTGATATTCAGGTGGGAGAATATACTGTGCGCTGTGTGCCGGTCACCGATTGGCTGCTGAAACATTAGGATATGAGCGATATGAGCCAACCGACATATCAGGAGCTGTTAGTCGAACGGGATTGGTTGAGAAACCGCGTCCGGGAACTTGAAGAGGAGAATGCGAGGCTGAAGGGAAAACTCAGCAATGTTGTTTTGGGCAAAAGGCAGGAGCCATCAGCCATGCTGACACTCTCGCCTTTGGAAAAGGTTGAGCTGTTCCGTAGTCTGTTCAAGGGTCGTGAGGATGTTTTTGCCCGAAGGTGGTACAGCCGGACAACTGGGAAAGCAGGTTACCAGCCTGTTTGCGGCAATGAATGGGATCGCCAACTCTGCAACAAGAAGAAGTTCAAGTGTGCGGAATGTCCAAACCGCCAGTTCTCTCCGCTTACTAATGAAGACTTCTACAAGCATTTGTCTGGAAAAGACGAGGATGGACGGGATGTGATAGGGGTTTATGCCATCATGGATGACAACTCCTGCCATTTTCTGTGCGCGGACTTTGACGACAAGAACTGCGAGCACGGCTATCAAAATGACGTGCTTGCCTTTACGGGTGTCTGCAAACAGTGGCAGATTCCCTTCTCCATTGAACGCTCGCGTTCCGGCAAAGGTGCCCATGTGTGGGTGTTTTTCGATAGCCCGGTGCCAGCAGTGAAAGCAAGAAGACTTGGCAATGCGATACTGACAGAAGCCATGAGTCAGGATGTCGGCATCTCTTTCAAATCTTACGACCGCTTTATCCCCAACCAAGATTATCTGCCCTCTGGCGGATTCGGGAATTTGATAGCGCTTCCCTTGCAGGGAAAGGCACGAAAGAGCGGGAACAGTGTTTTTGTGGATGAGCAATTTCAGCCCTACGGTGACCAATGGGAATACTTGCAAAGCGTCAGGAAACTGTCGGAGAATGTGCTGGACGAGATTGTTCGCAGGTTTGGAAACACGCAACCAATGGGCGAACTCTCCACAACCAGCGAGTCAAAGCCTTGGGAAGTCCCTGTTGCCACACAAATATCACCATCCGACTTTGCCACGACAATAAGCATCGTCAAAGCGAACATGCTTTTCATCCCAACAAAAGGTGTCTCAGCCAAAATACTAAACCATTTCAAGCGCATAGCCTCTTTCAAGAATCCGGAGTTCTACAGCCACCAAGCGATGAGGCTTTCAACATACTCCATCCCGAGAATCATATCGTGCGCCGACATAACAGATGACTATTTGGGGATTCCTCGCGGATGCGAAGGTGCCGTCCGAGATTTCCTTCAAGAAAAAGGAGCAAAGGCGAAATGGATTGACAAGACCAACCATGGCCAGCCCATATCGGTGACTTTCAATGGGGATTTGAGGGAAGAGCAGGCGCAAGCGGTTGAGTGTCTGTGCGGTGAGAACAATGGGGTCTTATCCGCCACCACTGCCTTTGGAAAGACCGTGACAGCCATAGGCATGATTGCCAAACTGAAAGTGAACACGTTGATCCTGGTTCACACCAAAGCCTTGCTGGACCAATGGAAACGGGAACTCGAAAAGTTTCTGACCATCGAATATGAGCCTGAGGAACAAGTTCGGAAACGCGGGAGAAAGAAACAGTTCTCGCCTATCGGAACGCTTTCTTCTACAGGCGATACTCTTCATGGGATTATCGATGTGGCCATCATGCAATCTTGCATAACCGACAACGAGGTGAAGCCGTTTGTCAGGAACTACGGCATGGTAATCGTGGACGAATGCCACCATGTCTCCGCCGTCAGCTTTGAACAGGTGCTGAAAACGATTACTGCCCAACGTGTTTATGGCCTTACGGCAACACCTACCAGAAAGGATGGCCATCAGCCCATAATTTTCATGCAATGTGGGCCAATACGATACAGTGCCGATGCCAAATCACAGATGAAGAGCCAGTCTTTCGAGCGTTTGCTTGTGCCGCGATTCACTCCTTATCGATTTTTGAGCGAGGACAAGCCGTCATACGCACAAACAATCCAGCAGCTTTCTGAAGACGAGTTCAGGAACCGTCTCATTGTCAACGATGTGTGCGAAGTCTTGAAAGAACGACGGTCACCCATCATCTTAACCAATCTGACATCGCATGTGTTTGCCCTTGCTGAACTCTTGAAACCGTATTGCAAGAACGTCATCACGCTTGTCGGTTCAGAGTCAGCCAAGGAGAAAAGGCAAAAACAAGAATGGCTACTCAGCATACCCGCCACAGAACCGTTGGTAATCGTTGCTACCGGTAAATATGTGGGAGAAGGGTTCGATTGTCCGCGTCTGGACACACTCTTTCTGTCGCTGCCCGTTTCATGGAAAGGCATTGTGGCCCAATATGCCGGACGGCTTCATCGTGAATACGAGGGGAAGAAAGAAGTGCTGATCTATGATTATGTGGATATTCACGTACCTGTTTGTGAAGTGATGTATCGCAGAAGACTAAAAGGGTATGCTGCAATAGGTTACAGCATCAGGTCAACTGAAATGTTCTTTTCGGAACTGACAACCACTTCCGACATTATCTATGATGGCAAAAGTTTCGTCAAACCGTTTATTGACAATTTGTCCAAGGCAAAACAATCCATCATTCTGTCCTGTCCAAAGATCAAGATAGGCCGTTACTCTCTCATTGCTGACAAGTTGGCTGAATTGATAACCAACGGGACGGCCATTCAAATTTTCACCAAAGATGACAACACCGATGTCGCCAAGCTCCGCACTTGCGGAATCACGGTCACATTGAAGCCCGACATTAATTTCAATTGCTGCCTTATAGACCGTAGCGACATTTGGTATGGCAGCGTCAACATTCTCGGCTATCATTCCACGGAAGACAATATGATAACCTTTCACGATCCAGAAACAGCGAAAGACATCTTGGAATTGCTATACAGATAGGGAAGGGGCAGAACTCTTATCACAACTCTTTGCAAAAGCATCTTGTGTGACAATCTTTTAAAACCGATTATCCTCCTCGCCCAAACTGACGAGATAGTTGTTGACGACTCTGTTTCCGAGATTGTATATCCTTGTTATTTGGAATTGAACGTTCCTTTCGGATGATCCGCCTGCCACTGGTTTTCAATCTCCGATCCTGGTCGGGTGTAGAGGTAATCACAGACGGGGTCGCCGGTGGCCAAGGTCTTGTTTCGGTGCAGGTTGGCGCCAATCATGCTCGCAACGGTGTAATCCGTACGGCACATGATGGGGAGGATGTCCATGTGCCCGGTTCTTTTGGCGAGGGCGCACAGACCACAGGTGGTGAAACGCATCGTGCTGAAATCGGGCGCGCCTTTCCCATAGTCGGAAGTCCAGTTGTATTCCGACTTGAACCTGTTTGCCTTGTCAATCCTTCTTGCGTATTTCTCTTGGAACTCAGAGCTGAAGAATTGCATGTTCCGAAACTTTCTGGCTATCAATGGGATGGCGTATGTGACGTTACACATCTGGCTGTAGAGTTCATCCGTCATACGGCCATACGATTTCTCCACGGCCTCATAAATGGCAAACCACACGGCACCGCCAGTCAGGTTCATCTTCATACAATTCTGGCGATGTGAGCCAATAGAGGGTGTCTCTTGCAGCATCTTCTTGAATCTCGGTTTTGCATTGCGCGTGATGGCGCGTCCATCCCATTCAGGATGTACTTTCACCAGCTCCTTCACGCAGGTTTTGCTCACCACACTAAACGCAATCCGATCCATTATCTCTATTTGCATACTTCTCTTTTTTGATGCCGCAAAAGTACAACTTATATCTTGCAAGCGGGTTGCGAAAATCCCTAATCATCTTCATGTCCCTCGACTAACGGCTTCCCATAAACGATTTATATACAAAATAGATATGACGAAACAAAAGGTGATGCCTCCTGAAAAAATGGAAACCCCAGTTTCCGGCTATCACCTTTGCCATTGCGGAATGCCGCCGTAATTTTTTCCGCCGGATGGCGGAAAAAATTTTTTTTGGGGGAAATGGAATACCGCGACAACGATAGGAACGGTTATGAGGACGTAAGGACGAAATTCGAGTGGAAAGCGTGCCCGGTCGCCCAAAAGATTAGGAAAGAAGCAGTTGTAACATTAAAATATATTGTATTGAAAAAAAGCCTATTTTTGCCACCGATATGCCGAGGTATATTCACTTTAAATCCCGGCACCGCCAAGCCATTTTTGACGGTGCTTTTTGAACCCAATTTGAACCCCGCGTATGCCTAAAATCGCGTATCAATATGAATATCAAACAGATGTGAAAGATATAGAATTTACCCCACACAAGCGAAGCGCAGTGTGGGGGCGAAAGAACCAAAAAGAATGAACATAGGTAACAATAACGAAGAGCGGCACCCCCGCCGCATTGCCGTCCTCGGCTCGACGGGCTCTATGGGTACGCAGGCGTTGGAAGTCATCGCCTTGCATCCTGATTTGCTGCAGCTCGAGGTCATCGCTGCCAATTCCAGCGCAGACTTGTTGATAGAACAGGCTAAAAAGTACCATCCGAATATCGTCGTGGTGGTGCAGGAGGCGGCGTATAAGATTGTGAAAGAAGCACTTGCCGAGGAAGACGTGAAGGTTTTCTGCGGTGAGGAATCCTTGTGCGACGTGTGCGAGATGGACTGTGTCGATATGGTGTTGTCGTGCATTGTGGGCATCGCGGGGTTGCGTCCGGCCTACCGTGCGGTGGCTTGCGGCATGCCTTTGGCCATCGCCAACAAGGAGACGTTGGTGGTCGCCGGCGAGCTGATCATGCGCACCGCCAAGGAGCATAACGCGCCGGTGCTGCCGGTTGATTCCGAGCATTCGGCCATCTTCCAGTGTCTTGCAGGCGAACAGTACAATCCCGTGGAGAAACTGATCATCACTGCGTCTGGCGGCGCGTTCCGTGGCTTCACGAAAGAGCAGTTGGAGCAGGTCACGCTCAAAGACGCCCTTAAGCACCCCAATTGGAGCATGGGCCCGAAGGTGACCATCGACAGTGCGAGCCTGATGAACAAGGGCTTGGAGGTCATCGAGGCCAAATGGCTGTTCAATATGCCGTTGGAGAAGATCGACGTGCTGGTGCACCCGCAGTCGGTGATTCACTCCATGGTGCAGTTCGAGGACGGTTCCGTGAAGGCGCAGCTCGGCGTCCCCGACATGCGGCTGCCCATCCAGTATGCCCTTGCGTATCCGTTGCGGCTGCCTCTGCCGTATGAGCGGCTCGACTTCACCAAATACAGTAATCTTACTTTCGAAAAACCCGACAGGAACGTGTTTCCGTGTTTGGATATGGCTTATCGCGCTTCAGCTGCCGGTGGCGGGATGCCCTGCGTGATGAACGCAGCCAACGAGAAGGCTGTGCGGCTGTTTATGGATGGGAAAATCAAATTCACGGACATACCGAGAATCATCGAGCAGGCTTTGGCTTCCGCTCCGAGCGTAAAGCCCAATAACATAGAGGATTACATTGCCCTTGACGAAGAGACAAAAAGCCGCGTGCAAGGCTAATCGTCCATGCCTCCTTCTCCGAAATCGTCCTCGTTGGCGCGCTGTTTGCGGCTGTTGTAGTTGTTGAACTTGTACGTGAGGTTTACGGAGATGCGGAAACCGTTGTTTTCGCGGATGCTGTAGGAATAGTAGCCGATAGGTTCGTCCAACCCGGACCAAGACTCGATTTCGGTGCGTCTCACGGCCGGAATCCAGTAGAGAAGGTTGCGGATGTTCAGGCTGACAGTCAGATTGTTATCCATAAATCCTTTTTTGACGCCGAGACTGGTGCGGTAGGTCGGCGAGCGTCGTCCTTGTCCCACACCGCCGGTGCCCCAGCCCATGCTGCCGGCCGTCAGCGTGCGGGAACGGTAGTTGAAGTTGAGCTGGATGTCGAAGTCCTTGCCCACCGTGAACGTTTGGTTGATGCCCGCGCTCCATACCCAGTCGCGGGAAAGGTTCTCGTCCAGGAGGTCGTTGCTCTCGATGATGTTGCGGTAGAAACTGCCGGTAAGGTTCACTTTCCACACTTTTTTGACACGTTGGCTGAAAAATGCCTCGATGCCGAAATTATGCCCTTTGTTGAGGTTCTGGTAGGAGGTCATCGTGTAGAAATGTCCGGTTTCGGGGTCTTCGAAGATTTCCGTGTAGCGGGTGATCATGTCGGTGCGCAGCCGGTAGAAAGCGGTGAGCGTCAGGGAGGTGGCGTTTTTGTTGAACATGTAGCCCAACTCGGTGGAGTTGGCGATTTCGGGTTTCAGGTAGGGGTTGCCCTGCGAGAGGTTTTCACGGTCGGAGTAGTTGACGAACGGGTTGAGTTGGTGGATGCGAGGGCGCGACACGCGGCGCGAGTAACTCAGCTGCAGCGTGTGGTTCGGCGTGATGTCGTATTTGATGTGCAGGGTGGGGAAGAGGCTGTAGTAGTTGAAGTGGTAGGCGGTGTCCGCGCTGCGCAGGTCGGAGATGGTGTTGGCGATTTCGCCGCGCAATCCCGCCTGCACGCTCAGTTTTTTCCAGAATGTGTTGGAGTAGATGAAGTAGGCGGCGTTCAGGAACTCGTAATATGTGAAGTCGTTGCGTTGGTCGAGGACCTCCGTGGCGGTTGCGTTGCTCACCCCGTCGTAGAGAGAGTAGTCCTGCCCGACCTCTCGGTAGGAGAATTTGTAGCCGGTCTCGATGCGGCCGCCGTTGCCGACAGGCGTCACGAAATCGACCTGCGCGGTGGCGTTGCGGTTCTGCTCCACGGTGTTGGTCTTTTGGAAGTAGTCGGGCACGTCGAGGAAGGAGCGTTGGGTGAAAGTGTCGATGGCATCGCCGGCGCGTTGCGTGAAGAAGAGGTCGGCGGTGAGCTCACGGCCCGGAGTCAGGAAGGTCTTCTTGTAGTTGACGCTGGCCTCGATGCCTTTGAACGACCGGCGGCTTTGGCCCGTCCGGCGGTAGAAGAGGGTGGTGTCGTAGGGAACACCGAAGAACGGGTCGTCGCTGGAGTTGTAGGTCAGGGAACGCAGGTCGCTGGCATTGCGCATATTGCCCAAATTGCCGCTGATACCGAAGGTGATGGTGTTGTATTTGTTGATGAAATAGTCGAAGGAGAGGTTGGCGTTGTGGAAGCCGCCCCGGTGCTCGCCGAGGTTGGATTGCTCGAGATGGCTGCTGTCGGCGCCGTGCCAGGAGTCGCGCCAGAGCGTGCCGCCGTTGCGGTGCATGTGCCCGCGGTAGCCGTAGTTGAAGAAAATGTTGATCTTGTTGTAACGATAGTTGAAACTCGCCCCCGCGTTGTAGTTGTTGATGAACGGAATGTGACGGTCTTGATACACGAAAGCCATTCCGCCGCCGGCCTGAACCATCGCGTTGAACCCCGACTCTTTTTTCTTTTTGAGGATGACGTTGAGGATGCCGGCCATGCCGTCGGGCTCGAGACGCGCCGACGGGTTGGTGATCACCTCCACGCTCTCAATCATGTCGGCGGGAATCTGGTCGAGAGTGAGATTCGTGGGACGGCCATCGACCAAGATGGTCACGTTCTCGCTGCCGCGCAGACTGACATTGCCTTCGATATCGACCTGCACGGAGGGAATCTCCTCCAGCACTTCCACGGCCGAAGCCCCTGACGCGTTGATGTTCGACTCCACATTATAGACCGTCTTGTCGAGGTTGGTCTGCAGCGCGTCCTTTTGGGCGCGGATGACCACCGCTCCGATTTCGGTGAGTCTGTCGGTCATCTTGTATTTGGGAATGCGGTAAACAGCGTTGTTTTTGGAGATTTCGAAGGCGGGCGAGGTCGATTTCTGGTAGCCGACGTATTGGATTTCCACGAAGTAGTTCCCGAACGGGATGCCTTCGAGGATGAATTTACCCATCTCGTCGGTGAGACCGTATTGCACGGTGGTGGAGTCGGCGACACTTTTCACGTTCACGGAGGCGTATTGCAGGGGCACGTTGTTGGCATCCACGATGGTGCCCATCACGGTGCCGGCGCTGTGGGCGGTCTGCTGTGGCCGCTGCACTTCGGGTTGTGCGGAAAGAAACAGGATGGAGAGGCTAAACAACAGCGTTGCAATGTTTCGCGCTACAAGGTTCTTCATAGAGTTTTCTCGATATTTCAAAATCAGTTTTGTGAATTATTGCGGACTATTGATTTGCCACAAGGTTTAAATTTTGGATCAAAGGTGTTTTTATTGATGAGAAAGCACGTTTAATGCATTCGGTAGCAGCTCGATGTGATAGTTTCCGGTGGTGAGCAATTCCCCTTCGGTTTCGGCGCGGAAGAGCCGCTCGGACCGGATATTTGCCGATGTGGTTTGGACCATCCGGATGCTCTTGATTTTGTCGATGTGGTCACCGGTGCGCATGTCTTTGAGGTGCTTTATGACTTGGAGTGTGCGCATTTTCGGGACGACGATGAGGTCGAGCTTGCCGTCGTTTGGAACGGCGTATTTGGCTTCGCGGATGCCGCCGCCGTTGTATTGGCAGATGGCCGCGATGACCATGAAGACCTCCCCGTCGAAGGCGAATCCTCCGTCGGCAGTGACGTTGATGGGCGTGGGCTTGTGCGTGAGCAGCGACTTCAGCAGGGAAAGCACATACACGGAGGAGCCTCCGATGCGCGGACGGTGGTAGGTGACGTCGTAGATCACGTCTGCATCGAAGCCGAAGCCCGCGATGTTGATGAAATATCGGCTATCTATTTGTTTGTCAGGTGTTTGCGTGATAACTTTCCCAATGTCGTGTTGTATGAAACATCCCTCGCACCACATATCGACCACCTCCGCGATGCTTCTCGGGTAGTGGTGGGTGCGCACCCAGTCGTTGCCGCGGCCCAATGGAAGCACCGCTAAAAACACCTCTCTCGGATTGGCAGTGGAGGTGAAGATGCCGTTCACCACTTCGTTGATGGTGCCGTCACCGCCAGCAGCCACGATGTGCCGTATGCCATTGTCGCATAGTTGTTTGGCTGTGGAAACCCCTTCGCCGGGCGCTCGCGTGACGTGCAGTTCGTAGCGTATTCCTCGGTGTTCCAAAAGTTCGGCGACAGGCCGCCATTTCTGTTCGCATTTCTTTTCGTTGGCATTCGTGTTGAGGATGATATGCCAGAGGTGGTCGTTTGTCGTGTGGTGGGTCATTTTTTTTTGAAAAAGGACGGATTAAGTTAAAGGTTAAAGGTTAAGGGTTAATGGTTAGTGGTTAATGGCTGGCAACAGCTAATAGTTTCGACTAATGCAGAAAATTACTTATCCCACGGAATAACTGCTAACTTCTAACTTCTAACTCCTAACTCTCAAGTACCAGTTTGTAGTCAGCGGGGAGTTTGAAGTCGCGGACGAAGCTCTCGGGATCGATTTTCGCGGCGAAGTTGAAGAAGTCGGAGTAGAAGACCTTGTCTCTCTCGAAGATGCGGATATTGAAGGGGGTCTTTCCCGGGTGTTTTTCAAGCATCTCTTTGATGTGCAGGGCCAGGGCGCCCGTTATCTCTCCTAATTGAAGCTGCAGTTGCACGCCCTTGCAGAGTTTCTCATAGACTTCGTTCAGCGGGTAGATATAGACGGGGTTGACGTCGTAGCGGACCACTTGCTGTTGCGTGTTTTTGTCGATCCAGGAGTTCTGTTTCACGGAGGCGTTCACGAAGACGCGGTTGCCGACCTTTAGCAGCCATTCGTATTTTTCGAAGTTGGAGCCGCGCAGGAACCAGGTCCAGGTGCCGCTGTTGTCTTCCAGAATCACTTTGCCGTAAGGGTTTCCGTTTTTCATCGTGCCGCTCATCACACTGCTCACGATGCCGGCCGTCATCACGCCTTTGCCGCTTTGCACGATGTGGGAGAGGAAATCCGTGTCCTCCATCATCGACATGTCGGCGTTCGTGTAGCTGTCGATGATCACTTGGTACTCCTTGAGCGGGTGGCCGGAAATGAAGAAACCGGCGACCTCTTTCTCGTATTTGAGCTGGTCGTAGTAGTTCCACGGGTCGCACTGCGGGAACACGAACGATTCCTGTGCGGTGTCGGCGGCATCCTCGGACATCTCCGCGAAGATGTCGATCTGCGTGGCGTTCTTCTCCTTGGAAGAGGCGCGGGAGATGAGCATGTCGATGGTGTTGCGGCCTTTGTCGTTGACGATGAAATACTGTGCCCGGTGGATGTCGGGGAAGCAGTCGAACGCGCCGGCGTAGGCCAACGATTCGAGGCAGCGTTTGTTGCAGCTGGCGAGGTTGACGCGCTCGAAGAAGTCCATGATGCTCGTGTAGGGACCGTTGGCATTGCGCTCCGACACGATGCTGCTCGCCGCGCTGAATCCGACGCCTTTCAACGCCGCCAGACCGAAGCGGATGTCACCGTCCTTGTTCACGGTGAAGGTCTCGTCCGACTCGTTGATATCCGGACCTTTGACGGTGATGCCGCTCTTCTGACAGTCTTCGATGAATGTGGTGATCTTTTTGATGTCGGTGACGCTGTTCGTCAAGTTGGCAGCCATGAACTCGGCCCGATAATGCGCTTTGAGATAAGCTGTTTGGTATGAGACCCACGAGTAGCAGGTGGCGTGTGACTTGTTGAAGGCGTAGGAGGCGAATTTCTCCCAGTCGGCCCAGATTTTCTCCAACGTCTTCTCGTCGTGGCCGTTGGCTTTTCCGCCGCTGATGAACTTGGGCTTCAGCGCGTCCAGCTTGTCTTTCAGCTTTTTGCCCATGGCCTTACGCAGGGTGTCGGACTCGCCGCGGGTGAAGTTGGCCAAGAGTCGCGACAGCAACATCACCTGCTCCTGATAGACGGTGATGCCGTAGGTGTCTTTCAGGTACTTCTCCATGACGGGGATGTCGTACTCGATTTTCTCGCGCCCTTGTTTGCGGTCGATGAACTGCGGGATGTAGTCCATGGGGCCGGGGCGGTAGAGGGCGTTCATAGCGATGAGGTCCTCGAAGGTGGAGGGCTGCAGCTCGCGCAGGTACTTCTGCATGCCGGCGGATTCAAACTGGAACGTGCCGACGGTGTCGCCCTCGCAGTAGAGCTGGTAGGTCTCGGGGTCGTCGAGCGGTATATGGTCGATGTCGATGTCTATCCCTTTGGATTTCTTGATGTTAGAGATGGCCTCCTTGAGGATGGTGAGCGTGGAGAGGCCGAGGAAGTCCATTTTGATGAGGCCCACGTCCTCGATGACGGATCCTTCGTATTGGGTGACGATGATGTCCTTTTTCTCCTCCTTGTCTTCCACGGTGGAAAGGGGCGCGAATTTGGTGAGGTCGTCGGCGCCGATGATGACGCCGCAGGCATGGATGCCGACTTGGCGCACGGTGCCTTCCAACTGGCTGGCGTAGTGGATGATGTCGTGGATGCGCGGATTGCTGTCGTAGGCGGCCTTGAATTCCGGCACATTCTCGAGGCAGGTCTTGATGTTGACTTTCGGGGCTTTGTGCGTTTTCGGGTCTTCCGGAAACTTGACCGGAATCATCTTGGTGAGCCGATCCGACTCGGGGATGGGCAGGTCGTGCACGCGGGCCACGTCCTTGAGGCTCGATTTGGTGGCCATGGTGCCGTAGGTGATGATGTGGGCGACTTTCTCCTTGCCGTATTTCTTGGTAATCCAGTCGAGGATCTTGTAGCGGCCCTCGTCGTCGAAATCGACGTCGATATCGGGCAGGGAGATACGGTCGGGGTTAAGGAAACGTTCGAACAGGAGGTCGTATTTGAGGGGGTCAACGTCGGTGATGCGCAGGCAGTAGGCGACCACGGAACCGGCGGCGCTGCCACGTCCGGGGCCCACGGAGACGCCCATGTTGCGGGCCGCCGCGATGAAGTCCTGCACGATGAGGAAGTAGCCCGGGAAGCCCATGTTGCGCATCACGCTGAGTTCGAACTCGATGCGTTCCAATATTTCGGGATCGACGGGGTCGCCGTAGCGTTGCACCGCGCCCTCCATGGTGAGCTTGTGCAGGTAGTCGGCCTCCAGTTTGATACGATAGACGCGCTCCAGACCGCCCAGCTTCTCGATGCGGCCTTCGCCGCCCTCGCCGCTCTCGAACTCGGCGCGGAGGTCTTCCTCGGTGAACTTCTGTTTGTAACTCTCCACCGTGCCGAACTCCTCGGGAATCTCGAACATCGGCATGATGGGGGCGTGTTTCAGCTCGTAAGTCTCCACCTTGTCGACGATTTCCTGCGTGTTGGCTAATGCCTCGGGCACGTCGGAGAAGATGGCCTCCATCTCCTCGGGTGTCTTCAGCCATTCCTGCTTGGTGTAGTGCAAACGGTCGGTGTCGGTGAATTTCTTGCCGGTGCTGAGGCAGATGAGCCGGTCGTGGGCCTCGCCGTCCTCCTCGTTCACGAAATGCACGTCGTTGGTGGCGATGACCTTGGTGTTCGTCTCGGCGGCCAGGCGCAGAATGCCTTCGTTGGCGATTTTCTGCTGCTCATAGACGGTGCGGTCGCCGCCGGGCTTATCGGTTTTATGTCGTTGGATTTCAAGATAATAGTCGTCGCCGAAAAGGTTCTTGAACCACATCACGGCCTCCTTGGCTTTCTCGTAGTCGCCGTTGGTGATGTTTTTTGGCACTTCGCCGGCAAGGCACGCGGAGGAGACAATCAGCCCTTCGTGGTACTGCTCCAACAGTTCGCGGTCGATGCGCGGACGGTAGTATTTGCCGTCGATCCAGGCCTGCGAGACGATTTTGCAGAGGTTGTGGTAGCCGGTCTCGTTCTTGGCGAGGACGATGAGGTGGTAGCCACTGCCGTTCTCCTTGTGCTCGTGCACGAGACGGCTGCCGGTGGGGTTGGTGTTGGTCTTGCGCGCCACGTACGCCTCGCATCCGAAGATGGGTTTGAAGATTTTCTGTTTTAAATCTGCGATTTTCTGCTGCGCTTCGGCAATCGCCGCTTCGTCGGTGAGTTCCGCCATCTGCTTCTCCAGCGCCTTGATTTCATCCTTCACTTTGCCGTTCTTCTTGCCTACCACATCGGAGAACTCCTTGATGCCGTACATCACGCCGTGGTCGGTGACGGCCATGGCGTTCATGCCGTTGGCGAGGCATTTGTCCACCAATTCGCCGATGTCGGACATGCCGTCGAGGATGGAATACTGGGTGTGCACATGCAGATGTGTGAACTTGTTCATAGTCAGTGGTTTTGGTTTTTCTTGAATGTCCATTAGGGAAATGGCAAAGATACGATTTTTTGGTTTAGTAGGTTAGTAGGTTAATGGGTTAGGCATGGTGACCGCACCAAAATTCCACTACGACTTAGACATAGACTAATGACAATGACTTTGGCTGTTGGCTATTAGCTATTGGCTTTTCGCATTTCACCAAAAAAACATTAAACCTTAAACGCTAAACGCTAACCCCTAAACCTTAAACCCTAAACCTTAAACCTCATTAACCATTAAAAAAGGGAACCCTTCCGGATTCCCTTTTTGTCTGTTTGTCTCTGCAACGGAATTAACGGTACAAGATCACGTTGCGGCTCTTGTCAACCGTGAAGTCGCCCCATTCCTCGCGGATGTACTGGTCGCCGACCACGATGGCGGCGGGCAGGTTCTTCTTGACGGTGACTTTCACGTTCTCGGAGTAGTCGTCGCCGATACGCAGCTCTTCGAGATAGAGGACTGCGCCTTCGATGATGCTACCGTCTTCTTGCTTAATGGCGCCGGCCTTCTCTTCGAAGTCTTCCAAGCTGATGAAGGACTCTTTCAGGAAGCGGGTGGCGTCGGCGTAGTTCATGAAGATCTCCTCGCTGTTGTCGCCGATCTGGAACTGCAAGGATTTGCTGTTGGCATAGCAAGTGCCTTTCACCGTTTCGCCATCGATGGTGACGGGTACGGTGCGCTCTTGGACGACGGCGATGCCGGTGGGCACCTTCGCGATGGTGTCGTTGGTGGGCACGTAGTCGTCACGCAAAATGGTGAACTCGGTACGACGGTTCAGCTGGTGGGCGGCTTCCTGCTCCGGCTTCGACGGCAACGAGTTGATGTAATCCTCGGTCAGGTAAGTGCCTTTGGCGAAGAAGTATTTTTTGTTGTTATACATAACGGACATGTCCTTGTCCAAGCGGCGCGGAACACGCTCACCGTAGCCTTTCGGCACAATACGGTCGGCGGCGATGCCTTTCTCCAACACAAGGAAATCGACACAAGACTGGGCACGTTTTTGGGACAGCACATCGTTGTCGTCATCGTTACCACGCACGTCGGTGTGGGAACGCAACTCAACCACGATGGTCGGGTTCTGTATCATTATATTATATAGGTACATCAGAGAGTCCTTATATTGCGGTTTCAGATCCCATTTTGCCAGATCGTACAGGATTTCGGGCAGCACGATAGGCTCTTTCGGGATGGGCTCGAGGGTGAAGTCCTGTTTGAGGTCGGTGTTCTCGGTGAGGCCCACGGTGGTCTGCTTGGCGGTGTTGCCGCGTTCCCAGTAACCCTTCTTGGCGACCTTCACGTCGTAGGTGGTGGAGCCGAGGATCTTGGCCTTGTCGAAGTGGTAGTAACCCTTCACGTCCGTGGTGGTCTTGTAGGAGGTGCCGTCGGAGCCGACGAGTTCAACTTCCACGCCGTCCATGTACTGACCGTTGTTCTTGTCGCGGACGTAGCCGGAGAGCGTGAAGACGATCGGGCGGAGGAGGAAGTAGTAGATGTCGTCGCCGCCGCGGCCGCCCTGACGGTTGGAGGAGAAGTAGCCCTTCGCGAGGTACGGGGACTTGGACTGCGGGTCGATGGCCTCGTTCTCGTCGAAGATGATGCCGATTTCGTCACCGGGGGAGTTGATGGGGACCATCAGGTTCTCGGGGTCGCCGAATTCGCCGTTCTTGACATGGGAGACGAAGAGGTCGAGGCCGCCCAAGCCGGGATGGCCGTCGGAGGAGAAGTAGAACTCCTCTTCATTGCGCCACACCGGGAAGACTTCCTGTCCTTCGGTGTTGATCTTCGGTCCGAGGTTGGTGATGTTGGTGAACTTGCCGGTCTTCTTGGTGCGGGTGGCCGTGTAGAGGTCGTAGCCGCCGTAGCCGCCGGGCATGTTGGAGGCGAACCAGATGGTGAGCTCGTCTTCGGAAATATACGGGTGGACGTAGTTGTAGGAGCTGTCGCCGAGGTCGATGAGTTCGGCTTCGCCCCACGCCTTGCCTTTCTTCATGGACTTATAGACGTAGCAGCCCTGCACTTTTTTCTTGTCTTGCGGGCATTTGGTGAAATAGACGACGGAGCCCTTGCGGTTGGCGGAGGCCTCGCCCTCGTTCACGCCGGTGTTGAGGGTGCCGCCCTGGTCCATGGCGGTCACGGGCGACCATTCGCCGGGCCAGTCGGTGTTTTTGCTCTTGGGCTTGGTGGAGATGTAGATGTCGGAGAAAGCGCCGGCGGTCCACTGGTCGGTGCCCTTGCCGACGGAGCCCTCGCGGTTGGAGGAGAACATGATGGCGTTGCGCTTGTCATAGTTGGCCCAGCGCGGTGCCCATTCGTCCTCCTTGGTGTTGAACTTTTTGAGGTTCTCCACCTCGTAGCGGGTGGGGTTCTCGTTCCACATCTTGGCCTTGTTGCAGCCGTCGATGCGCATGTCGATGCGCGGGTCGTCGGAAACGCGCTTTTTGTAGTTGTTGTAGTATTTCAAGGCCAGGTCGTAGTCGCCGCGCAGGTTGTAGATACTGCCTAAGTGGAAGAGTATCATGGGGTTGTCCTTCTGATAGTTCTTCTTTTCGAGGCGGAGGTACTGTTGCTCGGCTTTCTTGAGGTCGCCCATGATGCGGTAGCACTCGGCGATTTGGAAAGTGGCGCGCTGAATCTCCACGCGGTTCGATTTCAGCTTCTTGATGCCTTTCTTGTATTCGTTCAACGCATTTTCGTACTGACAGTCGCGGAACAGATTGTCGGCCCCACGCAGTACAGGTTGTTGTGCATTGACCTTGCAAATACTTGAAATCAAAATACTTACAATAACAAACAGAATTTTATATTGCTTCATATTACAACAATTTTCCCAATTAAATTTAAGGCGGCTAAAATACAAAAAAAATTCAATTGCCCGACGTGATTTTTTTTTCTTTTTCGATGTTACAAAATCGGAGGCGCGTGCGACAAGCGGATTGTAAAAGGCGAAATGGAGAATTAAGAATTAAGAATTATGAATTAAGAATTAAGAATTAAGATTTTTTCCACAATTCTTGATGAATTACGTTATACAGATAAGACTTGAGACTTGGGACTTGGGACTTGAGACTTGAGACTTGAACGAAGAAACAAAAACTTACCGAATATGAAAAAAATATACCCTTTCATGATCATGATGCTGCTCTGCGGAGTGGCGCAGGCGCAGATTGACAGTGTGCAGCAGATTCCAGCGGCGGTGCCGTATTCCTGCGATTTCAACAGCCAAAGCGAAAACCAGTGTTGGATCCTGACGCGGTCGAGTTGCTACATGTCTGCCCCCTCGAACCGTTTCGTCATTGGCACGGGCACGTCCGTGGCGGGCGGCGCGGACAAGTCGCTGTATGTCAGCGGCGACACGACCGGACAGGAAAGCTACGGAGCCAACAGCGAGTCCTGCCGGCTCTTTGCCGAGCGCATCCTCGATTTCGGGAATGTTGTGCAGAACTGGGTGCTGGAACTGGATTGGAAGGCGTCTGGAAACCAGAACGGCTCGAATGTCATTGGCGGGTTGAAGGTCTTCCTGCGCGACACCGCCGACCTGATGCCGCAGGAAACGCCGGACTATGCGGAGGAATACCTGGAGTTGGCGGTGAACGACACCGCATGGCGGCACATCCGCATCCCTCTGCAGAATGTTTCGGGATTGAAAACATTGCAGTTCTACACGTGGGGCTATCTCAATGAGAATGTGCGGCTCGTGCCGGCGGCCATCGACAACATCGCCATCACACCGGCCATGTGCGACGCGCCGCAGTTCACGGTCACGACAGTCGGCACACGTGCGGTTTTTGATTGGCAGGGTAGTGATACCGACACGTTCCTGATTGTTTGGCGTCCTGTTTTCGGATATTCACAAGACAATGATTCTCTGGAAGTTGTCGGAAGTAGTGACACCTTGGAAGGATTGATTCCTAATACGGAATATATCGCGTGGATGGCGAAGATTTGCGGCTCAGACACTTCTGCGATGTACTTAGGCACGCATTTCACGACAGGTTGCGGCACCTACGTGGCCCCGTTCGAGGAGCATTTTTCTGCCCCGCAGCATTGTTGGACACTTGATCCGACTTTCAGTGTGTTGTTTGAATACATATATACCACAAATTACGCGTCATACACCAGCAGCCCAGACTATTTTGGCTATTTTGACACGGCGTGGGCCATCTCTCCTGTAATCGATGTCTCAGGCTTGGACAACCCTTACCTCAAATTCTCCCGCATTCAGAGCGAATACGATGGGGGACGTAAGGATTTGGACCTGTATTTTCGTGAATTTGAGGAGGATGAATGGCATTATATGGGAACGTTTATCACCCCGACGGGAAGCAGCGAATGGAAGATTGATTCGGTGGCGATTCCCTCGCATTCCGCGACGCTGCAGCTCGGATTTTTCTCCATCCAGCATGGCAACCAACAGCTTTCCCGTATTTCTTTGGACGATGTTTACATTTATAATGGCCCTGACTGTGAGGTGGTTTCGGATGTGGCGTTTGCGGGGCAGAGCGGGGACACGGCCTTTATCCACTGGGTGTGCAACAATCCCGCAGGCTGTAATGTGCGTTACAGAACGTCTGCCACAGCGGAGTGGGTCTATACAAACGACCTCGGCGGTTATGCCATCATTGAGCCTCTTGCGTCGCTCACGAACTACGAGGTGGAAGTCTCGTCCTCCTGCGATTCGTTGGTGTGGGTTCCCTGCTCGTTCACTTCGCAGGTGGTCGCCACGCTATTGCCTTATTTCACAGACTTTTCCGACACGGCCGACCGAGGCTGGCAGTTAGATAACGGCACTTGTCTCAACCATTGGACGATGGGCGTTCCGGGCGGTTATCCGCAGATGAATAGCGCACTGTTTATCACATACGGAGGTGGCGCGGCAGAATACGGTCAAGACCACTATTATACGGTTGTGAGTGCTTCCAAACGCTTCAATGTCAGTGATATATCCACGGTGAATGTCGAGTTTGACATCCTTTGCGGCGGTAATAGCAACATGGATTATCTGAAGATGTTTCTCGCTCCGGCGGATGTGGTGTACGCCGCGTCGGAAAACAGCACGAGTTTTTCCGCTTTTGACTATCAGGTTTACGCGGCGAATTTCCACGATTTTTTGAGCCAGACGGAGTATTCGGGAGGCGATTACAAACTGAACCTTACCCAAGGTAACATATTGCATATCAATCTGGAAATGCCTAATCCGGACCTGAACGGGGAGGTGCAGCTGGTGTTCGTCTGGACCAATGATCACAGCACAACCAGCCACTACGGCATGTATTCGGATAAGCAGCCCGGCCCCGTCATCACCAACGTGCATGTGTGGCAGAACGATTGCGACGTAGTCACCGATTTGCAGGTCGTGGACATAGTGGGAAGCCACGCCACCGTGACTTGGACGCCGCCTGCCGTGGCCGACGAATTTGTGGTGGAGTACAAGCTGCAAAGCGATGACTGGACTTCGGCCACGACCTTGACGACAGATACGAACTTTTTGATTCTGAACGGATTATTAGCAGACACCGTTTATAACGTGCGGGTGCGGGTGAATTGTGGCAACGTGTTGGGCGTCGGGAATTGGCGCTACTGTTCTTTCAACACGGCCTGTGCTATTGTGGTGACCGACAGCACCCCCTACGTGCAAGATTTCTCCACAACACCGGATTGCTGGATTATGGCGGTGAACCCGGATCATACGTGGAGTTATCTCAACTATAACGGGGCCATGTACCACCAGCACCACTATCAGGCGGGCTTGAGCGACACCTGTCCCCTCTACTCCCCGATGATGGACATTTCCGCCGTGAGCCATCCTTATCTGAAATTCTCCCATCAGCAGCAGGGAGACATTAATTTCCACCATTTTGACTATCTGAAAGTGGATTACCGGAGCAGTTCGTTGAGTCCGTGGCAAACGCTTGTCTTGTATGATATGGAGATTTCCGCGTTGAAAACTGACTCCATTCCCTTGCCTGATTCGCTCAATTACATCCAGTTCGCCTTCTTAGCCGTCCAAAACGACGGCGGAGGTGCCATCTATCTTGATGATGTCTCCGTCTATAACGGGCCTTCATGCCTGCCGCTGACCAGCGTATCGGTAGTGGATGTGACGGGGACTGCGGCTGCCATCTCCTGGGTCGGGCATAGCGAGAATGGCTACGTGGTGCGCTACCACGACCTCTCCGACACGGTGTGGAACTATGTCACGACTACGGACACGTTTTTGATAATCAACAATTTACATGGATCTACCACCTATATTGTGCAAGTGTCCGGCGACTGTGACGAGCCGAACTGGCTCTCTGCGCAGCTCTCTACGCCGCTCATCGCCGTGAGCTTGCCCTACTTCACGGACTTTGCGCCCACCTCCGACCGCGGATGGCTGCTCAACAACGGCGACTGCGCCAATTTCTGGACGATGGGGGAGGTGGACGCCGTCAACCACGTGAACGCGCTGTTTGTCACCTACGACGGCAGCACGCCGGGGTATAGCAACACGGACATTTCGGTAGTGACGGCGGAAAAACTCTTCGAGATGGGCAATGCGGATTCCGTTGTGGTGGAATTCGACATACGTGTCGGCGGCGAGGCCCGTTATGATTTCATCAAGCTGTTTCTGGCACCGGCCAATACGGAATATTCGACCTCAACCACAAGTTTCCCGTCATACGCCGGGACGAGTTACAGCACGAATGCCTTCAACTTCACGCCGTTTTTCAGCCTCAGCACCGACCAGTCGCATTCGGCCCCTTACACCTTCGCGCTTTCTACGGGCACGGGTATGGTGCATATCGCGGCGGTGATGCCCAACCCGGTCGCCAACATGGTGAATCTTTCCCAGGCAAAGGTGGTTTTCCTATGGAGAAACGACCATCTATGGGGTGACCAGCCTGGCGCGGTCATCACGAACATCTCGGTGCGGAACAACTCCTGCGCGCCCGTGAGCCAGCTCACCGCCTCCAATGTGCTCTCCACCACAGCCGACATCTCCTGGAGCCCCGGCAACGGCGGCGAAACGGACTGGATTCTGGAATACAAAGAGGTCTCCGCCACAACCTGGACGCAAGTCCCTGTGTCGGGGACGCCGGCTTACACGCTGACGGGGCTGACCCCATCCACCGACTATGAGGTGCGCGTGCAGGCGGATTGCGGCAACGGCCAGTCGATACCCGTGCAGACATCGTTCACCACCACGCCTTGCGACTACTTTTGTCCTTACACCTTTGTTTTGTACGACAGTCGTGGTGACGGCTGGGATGGTAACGCGGCCGTCCACGTGATGCAGCAGGGAAGCGACATCGCCTCCTTGGTGGCCATCGACCATCATTTGCAGAACACGCCGACGTACGACACGGTGCAGGTGAATCTGTGTCATAATGAGAACATTA